>WOR8_10003754_pt1 | contig 15621 bp, 11 predicted proteins | sample DeeMarSeWOR38_10_FD_19890 | JGI IMG/M metagenome (IMG submission 19890) | reverse complement strand
GTCGACGATAGGATTAAAAGCCATTATATATGTCTCCTTTCGAATTAGGTATTTATTAAGGTGCTGGAAATCCACCTTGCATTCTGTTTAAGGGAAATGTCAATATACCAATTGGAAAACCGAGTCAAGTCCTGATAATAATTTTTATCTAAATTGAGCGTTTCAAATTTTAAAAAGAGATGATTGCATATTATATTCAATGAATTCTGTCGATTTATATTTTTTTAATATTTGAAACCCTGTGGGATTGTCGATCTTACCGCATCTACTGTGTTAGATGCCGCCCCGCATAGTCAACTATAGCGGAACGACATCTGCCTTGTCGCTGCGGCAACCTCGACAATCGCTCAACTTAGATTTTGGCAAATTTTAATGAATTTATACTCATCAGGTGTTTCGTGTTTCGCTTTTAGGGCTTGGTATTTGGTATATCGATGGAGCGCCGATCAATGAGCCCGATCAGGGTATTGGCGGCTTCAGCGCTTTGATTGGGTTTGAGTGTATCGCTGTTCTGCTCTTCGAAAATCCGGCTAAATATATCCGACGGGCCTTGGCCGGACACCCGATTTAGCGTCAGCCTGACGTTTGAGCGCTGATCCGGTGGCAACGGTACATCGCCGAAGGTGTGCTCAGTTGCGCCCTCCCTGTTTTCAATAAGGTGTTTGATCTGTTTTAAAAAAGAATCCCTCCAGGAAATAGCGGCATCCTCTTTAGCACCATTGACCGGCAGTCGCTCAGCTTGCATAACCTTTTGCGAATCAGTTCGGTTTTCAATCAAGTAGTTGAAAACCAGCGGGCTGCTAGTCACAAAAAGCCCGGAATCGACCGGATCGATCATAAACAGGCGCAACCACGCCTGGAGTCGGTCCAGAGCCATATATTCAGCGGGATCTTCGACTTTGATTTCGGCACTGAGCGGGGTAGCCGGCAAACTATTTTCTTTTTCACCGCTTATTTCTTTGAGCAGATCGCGCGAATGCCGTTTATTAACACCAAGGGCTCGATTTAACTCAGCACTCTGCCGGTCGAATTCTTGGGCAAAATCGAGAAAAACCTGTGCGCTGAACACCGGGTCGAAATCCGCCCGGTCAGAGGCTGACCGGCTGCTTTTTTTTACCTCTGAGATAATCCGGGAAACTGCAGATTCGCCGAAACAGGGAATGGCCCCCCGCTGCCCCCCCAAAACCACCGTTTTGAGGTTCTTGCTGTCATCGTGCAGGCCGGCAAACGCCCTAAATTCTTTAGCCATCTTTGCAAGTGCATCATCTTCGGTCTGCACGGGCACGCGGACTTCCATTACATTTGCTTCGATCCACGGCTGCATCTCAGATGGCAATTTTCGGCCCGAGGGCTGATAGACGGTAAACTGCTTAAAACAGGCCGCCAATGTTTCCGCCACCCATTGGGGCACGTAGGTATAGGGGAAATAGGTTGGTTTTATCATTCTCGGTTCTCCACCCTAAATTCGCTCAAAAGTTCAACGATAAAGGACGGTTTCATTCGTTCAATTGGTTTGATTGGTTCGATTGGTTAAATCGCTCAACTAATTAAACCAATAAAACAAATAAAACAAGAATTTGAACCGGTGAGGGCCGAATCTTTGAACTCTAATTTTGATCCTGAACTAAGATCCCTATTGATCTGAGTTCATCTCTGAGTTTATCCGCGAGATCCCAATTTTTCTCTGTGCGGGCCTTATCTCTTTGACTCAGCAGCCGCTGAACTTTGGGATCAGCGTAATTATCAAAAAAATTAAACAGATTCAAGACCGCGTCGACACGATGAAATCCTTCAACCATCTTCGAAGCGTCTTCTGGATGCAGTTGTTTTTCCAGCATGAGGCCATTCACTTTTTTCACAATTGCGAAAATCGTCGCCAAAGCTGCTGAAATATTTAAATCATCATCCATGGCGCTGGTGAATCCGTTTTTTAGATCGTAAAGTAATTGTTCCAGTTCCGGGTAGGGCCGGCCCTGTTTCACACAGCGCAGATTGTAAACACAGCGATCCAGCCGCTCAAGCGCATGCTTGGCGTCATCCAGGCGGTCTTTTGAAAACGAAATCGGTTTGCGATAGTGACTGGACAGCAGCCAAAAACGGATGACCCGACCGGAATAGCCCATATTCATTAAATCCGCAATTGTCAGTCGGGCTGATTTTTCATCCAATTTTTTCCCATCGATCAGCACCCGATCGCAGTGCACCCAGAACTTCGCCAGGGGTTTTCCGGTTATGGCGACGGCAATGGCATTTTCATTTTCGTGGTGTGGAAAAACCAGTTCTCGGCTGCTGGTGTGGATATCGAAACATTCGCCTAAATATTTCATGGACATGGCCGCCGATTTAATGTGCCAGGAAGGCCGTACGTTCCCCCAAGGGGTTTTTGTGAAGATACCCCTTTTTAATTCTGACAGTTTGGATCGTTTAAACAGGGTGAAATCCCGCGGGTTTTGTTTTTCATAGTCATCCAGATCAACGGTGGCCCCCACTTTTATCTTGTTGATATCGATCCCGGAAAGCTGTCCGTAGCCATCGATGCGTGATATGCCAAAATATAATGATCGCAGTTTTTCATAGGCAACCCCTTTTTTAACCAGCTTTTCACCCAGGGCCACCATATCGTCAACATGATCGCTGGCTTGGGCATAGGAAGTGGCCGGGTTCAGGCCTAAAACGGACAGATCTTCTTTGAATCGAGAAATATTGGCTTCCGTAAATTCCTTCAGATCGACACCGGCTTTTTCGGATCCGCGGATGGCTTTGTCGTCAAGATCATTGATATCGGTCAGATGATTGACCGCGTAACCACGGTTTTCAAGGTACCGGCACAGCAGATCGGCAAACACGATTCGGCGCAATTCCCCCAGATGGATGCGGGTATGTGCGGTGGGGCCGCAGGAATAGACGTTAACCTTTCCCGGGATTCGAGGCTCAAACCCCTCTTTTTTGCGAGACACGCTGTTGAATAATTTCAGCGTAACCGCTTCGCGCACCGCAAAAAGCGAGGTGCTTAGATAGCGTTCGCCGTTGTCCGGGAATAACACAGCCAGGGTGCCGGCCGTCATTTTGGCCGCAACCCTGCAGGCAGCCACCATGGCCGCACCGCTGCTCATGCCGACAAATATGCCTTCTTCCCGGGCCAGTCGCCGTGCCATACCGTAAGCGTCTTCATCGGCAACATTGAGTTTTTGATCCAGACGTTTTTTTTCAAAGATCTCGGGGCAATAGGCTTCCTTCATGTTTTTTAATCCCTGGATCTTGTGGCCCAGATAAGGTTCCACCCCGATGACTTGGATGGACGGATCGTATTCCTTTAGCCTTCTGGAAACGCCCATTAAGGTGCCGCTGGTTCCCAGGGTGGCCACAAACGCGGTCACCTTGCCGTTGGTTTGCTGCCAGATCTCTTCGGCCGTTCCATAATAGTGGGCCTTCCAGTTGGCTTCATTATTAAATTGATCGGGGATAAAATAGGTGTTCGGGTTTTCACGGGCCAGCCGGTAAGCCTCTTCAATGGCGCCATCGGTGCCCAGGTGCCCCGGCGTTAAAAGGATATCGGCTCCCCGGGCCTTTAGAATCTTCTGTCGTTCGATGCTGACGGCATCGGACATCACCAGCAGCAACCGGTATCCCTTGACCGTACAAACCAGTGCCAGACCGATTCCGGTATTTCCGCTGGTGGGTTCGATGATGGTTTTTTGCGGTGTCAGCTCCCCGGATTTTTCGCCAGCTTCAATCATGTAAAGGGCGGCGCGGTCTTTGACGGAGCCGCCGGGGTTAAAACACTCGAGTTTGGCGAGCATCTTTACATCCGGATTCGGATTAAGCTTTTTGATTTCCACCATTGGGGTATTGCCAATGGCATCGAGGATGGATTGACCCATACTGTAAGCCTATCTTTGCTTAAGGAGGGAAGATACGACCTTGCTAATGGCGGCAAATACCTGATCCTGAGTTTGCGTCGCATCGATAATCCTGAACCGATCCGGTTCAAGACGGGCCAGTTCAAGATAGCCGGCGCGCACTTTTTCATGGAATGCCAGCGTTTCGGCTTCAAAACGACTTTCATCCCCGGATCGCTGTCCGGTATTTAACTGCTGCCAGGCACGCTCCAGACCCTGTTGCGGCGAAAGGTCCAGCAATAAAGTGACATCAGGCTTTAAATCGTCAAACAAACGTTGATGCAGTTGTCCGATCAGCTCAATGCTCAGCCCCCTGGCAAAACCCTGATAGACCAGTGTCGCATCAAAATAACGATCGCATAACACCGTCTTGCCAATCTCTAACGCCGGCTTGATGAGCTCATTGATGTGCTGGGCTCGATCGGCCAGGTATAATAGCAATTCCGCCAATGGATCCAGCGCACGGTTCGCCGGATCCAAAAGAATCGATCGAATATTTTCCCCGATCTGGGTGCCGCCCGGCTGACGGGTCATAACACAACCCATCCCCCTGTCTTCAAGGAATTCCGCCAGCCGACTGATCTGGGTCGTCTTACCCGAGCCTTCGATGCCTTCCAGTGTGATGAACATAAGGTCAGTCCGTTGATGTTGCTCAGTTATCCGTTTGAAACCTTCTTAAAACTACATCAAAGAAAGTGCGCTAAAGTTGGAAGTGATCTAAAGTGACAAATTTCCAGCCTTTCAGGTTTTCGAGCGCCCGGTAATCGGTCTGGTCGCATTTTATGGGCGTGATCGAGATAAAATCTTGGCACAGGGCCGAGCCGTCGATATCGGTGGACTTGCCCGCCGGCAAAGAATCACATCCCTGCCAGTAATAGGTTCGCTCGCGAGGATCCATCCGTTTATCAATATATTCAGGAAAAAAATCCATATCGAGTCGACTGATGCGGATGCCGCTAATTTCTTTTAAGGGTCGGTTGGGAATATTGACATTTAGAAAGGTTCCAAAAGGAAGCCCGTTGGCATACACATCCTTTGCCAGCGCTTCGACAAAACGCGCGGCCTCGTCATAATTTTGCACATCGCGACTATGGATGGAAACGGCGATAGCCAGGATACCGTATAAAGTCGCTTCCTTGGCGGCCGCAACGGTTCCGGAATAATTAATATTGACGCCGACATTCGCTCCGGGATTAATGCCAGAAATCACGATATCCGGTTTGGCATCCAAGATTTCCAATACCCCCATCTTAATACAATCAGCCGGTGTCCCCGAGACAGCGTAACCCTGGAACGCATTATGGATTGAAATCTTTTGTACACGCAGCGGTTTATTTAAGGTTATACCGTGACCAACGGCACTTTGTTCACGGTCCGGCGCAATAATCGAAACGGAATGCCGCGATGCCAGATGCTTGTAAAGCGACGCTAATCCGGGAGCATAAATACCATCATCATTGGTTAAAAGAATATTCATAATGAATCACACAAATCGGGTTATGGGAACTTTGGATAACACAAATTTGTGAAAGGAAAGATCAGCGGGGTCGGCAGATCGGCCCATAAACCCACCCGGGCATAAACAGCAACGGATATCGGTTTTGCGCCACACGCAACGCCGAATTTGCCTGAAAACAAATTGAATTGGCCATTTGAATCGGGTTGATGTTTAAATTTGAATTTAGGGGCCATAACGATTTGCGTTCAATTGACTTTCCGATAATATCTTGACATATTTAATCGGTTTGAATGTATATCCCAAATTCCAATCATATTCAAGAAATATGAATGAATTCCGGCTTTATCGGTTAAACGCGCACACCCGGACGGGGATCCTAAAAAAGATCTGAACGGAATGGTTCATCCCAGGCTCAATGAAAATTGCAGGAGGGCCGGCTTGCGGCTGAGACGATTCAAATGCCTGCTTCAACCGCTCATTTCAAAAAGGAGCATACGGACAGCCTTTTTATGCTGTTTTCTTTTGGGCGCCCTGGCAAATTCGCATCCGGCAGCCGCCCAGATTTTGGAGCTGAAAAAAGAAGGCATTTTAGAAGATGACGCCCACCTGCCATGGGTGCTGGAGGCCGATGCGTTGACCTACGACCAACAGAAAGATCAATATATCGCCCACGGCAATGTTGAGATATTCAAAGCCGATAAAAAGCTGACGGCTGATTATATCCGCTACGACCACAGGACCCGGCATGCGTTTGCCCGGGGCAATGTGGTTCTGACCGTCGGCCAGGATATTCTTTCCGGCAGTCAGCTGGACATCGATCTCGAAAATCAGGTGGGTTGGATAGAAAATGCCTATTTATTCCTGAAAGAAAACAATTTTCATATCACCGCCGACAAAATTGAAAAAACCGGCCCCAAAACCTACCGCATTGACAGCGCCACCCTCACCAGCTGCGACGGCCCCTCACCGAGCTGGAAAATCAGCGGCAAAGATGTCAAAATTAAAGAAGATGGATCCGGTTCTGTCAAACACGCCCTTTTGCGGGCAAGAAAGGTGCCGGTGCTGTACTCACCCTACTTTTACTATCCGGCTAGAAAGGATCGGCAGAGCGGTTTTCTGATGCCTCAATTCGGCGAAACCGGGCGCAAAGGTTATCAATACAATCAACCCTTTTTCTGGGCCATCTCAGAAAGTACCGACGCAACCTTTTACGCCAATTATATGTCAAGTCGCGGCATAAAGCCGGGAGCTGAATTCCGCTATATTTTGAAGGAGCGCTCCCAGGGCACCTTCATGCTGGATGGGTTCAACGATGATAAAACCGATGAAGGCGGCCAATCCAGCAATGATTACGGGTACCGGGACGCCGGTGAAGAGGTCTTGCGCACCAATGACAGTCGCTACTGGTTTCGCATGAGTCATCATCAGCCGGCCCCCCTGGGGTTTTTCGCCAAATTGGATTTGGATATTGCCAGCGATCAGGATTATCTGCGTGATTTTCAGGAAGGCTACATGGGATATGAGGATAGCGATGAATATTTTCGCAAAATGTTCCACCGTCAGCTGAATGACTATAATGATCCCGTCCGAACCAACCGTTTGAATCTGAATCGGCTCTGGCCCAAATTCAGCTTCAATTTCGAGCCACGCTGGAACGATGACACCCGAAGGGATAGCAACACCAGTGACACCCTCCAAAGACTCCCGTTTATGAGTTTTGACGGTGAAAAACAAAAAATTTTGGCCACACCGCTTTATTTTGATTTAGAATCTCAATATGACTATTTTTGGCGCGACAGCGGGACCCGGGGCCAGCGGTTTGATGTGCAACCCAGGTTCTACATACCCTTCCGGGTTAAAAAATATGCCACCATTGAACCGTCGGTCGGTTTACGGGAGACCGGCTACCGTCTGAATAAACGCAATTCTGGCGATCAGCCGGATGCCGATCAATGGTCGCATCGCGAGCTTTTGGACACCCGGTTGGAGCTTTTTAGCGAAATAGAAAAAGTCTACAATATAGAGGACGGGCTATTTGAAAAAATCAAGCATCGGATTCGACCCCAGATTACGCATGAATTTATAACGCATACCAACCAGGGAGACCTGCCCCAGTTTGATACGATCGACCGTATCGATGAAACCAACCAGATCATCTACGCCCTGATTAATACATTGACATCCAAATCAAAAAGGCTCGTGGCAAAGAGACCCGGATCACAACTGCCAAGCAAGCGCGACGGAGAACCTCAAGACGCAGTCGATTATGCGTACAACGATTTTTTCCGTTTGGAGGTCGCACATGGCTATGACTTTGAGCGCTCGAGGAGGCCGTTTACACCGATTGCGGCCAGGCTCGATTTCTCTCCGGGTAAATATGTCCGTATAAATGCAGATGCACAATATTCGGTCTATGAGAACGAATTTCTGAGCCACAATATTCAAGGAACCCTGGAGGACAACCGCGGCGACGAGCTGTCTGTGAATTATCGTTATCAACAATCAGACGAGGAAACAGAAACCGAAAAAGACATCCAGTCTATTTTGGGCAAAATAAAGGTGCGGTTAACCGATTACCTCTCGGTCAGCGGTGAAAATGCATATAACTTTGAGACCAACCAGCGAACTCGAACGGCCGCCGGCTTCACATATCAGGCGCAGTGCTGGGCGCTTGACTTTAAATATACGAATAAGCCCAATGACTGGGAAGTAGGCATAAAAATCGCCTTGACCGGACTGGGAGAAATCGAGTACTAGAAGCCGAATCGAGCGATAAACGCTCAATTCGGCGTTATGGGTTATTGGTTAATCGTTATTAAAATTCGATAGTATACTCATCTTATTTTCCCATAATGCGTAAGATATAAAATTCGATAACATTCCTTTTCAACGAATAGCAGATAACGCCCAGTTGGTTTTTAACTCGATTGGGGTTTTCGTAATGATAGGATCGTAAGGGATGCAAGACAAAAAATTATTGCCCCTCTGGTATGTGTTGCATACCAAAAGCAGATTTGAGAATGTCGTAAATGACGGCCTCGGGAAAAAATCTATAGAGGTTTTTCTGCCGAAAGTTACGGTGAGGAGTAAACGCAAGGATCGAAAAGTCATGATTCGAGTGCCCCTGTTTCCGGGTTATCTGTTTGTGAAGACCGATCTGGCCCCCGAGTCCCATCTGGAAATTGTAAAAACCGCAGGAGCGGTTCGATTAATCGGCAGCAAACAGGGACCGGTGCCCGTACCGGCAGAAACTATCGATTCACTAAAAATCATGGTAAACGGTGATCATCCCGTCACCACCGGCCACAGTTTGCAAAAAGGGGATAAAGTCCTGGTGCTTTACGGGCCGTTTGCCGGGGTTACCGGAACCTTTACGCGCTATGGCGGTAAGGGGCGCGTGATCGTCAACATTGATGCTCTCGGGCAATATGCCGGGGTGGAAGTCAGTGAAGACGACATTGAGATTGTACCGAAAATATTAAGATAACTGCTTGACATCGAATTAAGATTTAGCATATAAATTTCACAATTTTATTGCCGATCAGCATTTTGAAAAAGGAGGTTCTATGAATAAGTTGGAGCTCATCTCCGCCTTAAAAACAGAGGCCAATATATCGAAAGCTGAAGCCGCAAAGGTCGTTCAAATATTTTTCGATAACATGGCGGACGCCATGGCGAAGGGAGAACGGGTTGAAATTCGAGGTCTTTGCAGCTTTTTTGTAAAGGATTACAAAAGCTATACCGGCAGAAATCCAAAAACCGGAGAGAAAGTCACCATAAGCCCGAAAAAACTTCCTTTTTTCAAATCGGGAAAAGAACTAAAAGAACGGGTAGACTACTGAGGTTTGCACAAATTTCAATCCACACCTTCATTATGCCATTGTTGAGCGAAACAAAATGAATGGTGCCCGGGTTTGAGTTGCTTATTAATCAAGAACAGCCCATACGAATACTAACCGCCCTCCTTCAAAACGGGACTCTCCCCCACGCGCTTTTATTTACAGGAACAGAGGGTGTGGGCAAACAGGCTGCTGCCGTTGCTCTGGCAATGGCCTGTAACTGTCAAAGAGAAATTCCCGAATTCAAAGCTGAAGATCGGTCAGACCAGACCCCCGTCAACTCATCTGGCGAATTTAATTTGATAACGATGGGCGCCTGCGGTGTCTGTAAACCCTGCAGAAAAATTGCGGCCGGCAACCACCCGGATATCATCCGTATCCAACCGCTCGGGCCTTTTATTAAAATAGATCAAATTCGCGCGTTGCTGCAGAAGCTGGCCATGAAACCCTATGAGGCCATAACCCGCGTGGCAATTCTATCTGAGGCCCAGGCCATGAATGCAGCCGCCAGCAATGCGCTTCTGAAAATATTAGAAGAGCCCCCCAGCCGCTCGATGCTGGTGCTGACGGCAACCCAAAAATCGGATCTTCTGCCAACCATTGTGTCTCGCTGCCAGCACGTGGGGTTTAATCCGATTCCAGAAGAAAAGATCGCTGCATGGCTTAAAGATAAACATGGCCTTGAGCAGCAGGCAGCCGATATCCTGGCAGCTATGGCCAATGGAAGCTTTTCCAGAGCCCAGATGATGGTCAAAAATAACTGGTTGCAGCGCAGAAAATGGGTGATCGAAGAAATGGCTCGGCTTTCACTGCAGCCGATTGCACACCTGTTTGCCCTGGCAGAAAAATTATCAAAGGAAAAGGAGGCGCTTGCACAGAGTTTAGAAATTATGAAAGTCTGGTTTAGAGACCTAATCATCAACCAATATGACGCCGGGAAAATCATTAACCGCGATGTCGCCGATAAAATAGAGAACGCTTCACAGAAAAATAATCTGCCCGATTTGCTGTCTAAGGTTGATGCTGTTCAAAAAACGCAAAACCGGATAGCGGCAAACACCAATTTAAGACTCACCATGGAAAGTTTGCTCATACAGCTGGCACAGCCATAAACAGTTTCGTTTTATAACCACAGAGACCGCAGAGACCACGGAGATAGAATTAAATTAACTCAAACACCAAAGACAATTTAATTATTTTCTCTGTGCGCTCTGCGAGCGCTGTGTTAAGAGATAAAGACCATGAAAAAAATAGTTGGAATCAGATTTAAAACGGCCGGCAAAGTATACAATTTTGATAGCGGGGCATTTGTCCTAAAACGGGGTGACCACGTCATCGTTGAAACCGAACAGGGGCTCGGTTTCGGGACGGTGGTGTCGCCCCCGAAGTCTTCTGAAATGCGGACGGGCGGCAGGCCGCTCAAAAAAGTTTTTCGGCTGGCAACCGAAAAGGATTTCAACCAGCGCCAAAAAAACCTCTCGGATGAAATGTCCGCCCATACCTTTTGCCTGGAATGTATTCGAAAACTGGGCTTGAAAATGAATCTGTTTTCGGTGGAAAAATCATTTGATGGAAACAAGTATACCTTTTTTTTCACAGCCGAGGGGCGGGTTGATTTTCGGCAGCTTGTCAAAATGCTCGTCAAAGAACTGGGTGCCAGAATTGAAATGCGGCAGGTGGGCATCAGAAACCAGGCTAAAATGTGCGGCGGTATCGGCCGCTGCGGCCGCCAACTGTGCTGTTCGACATTTTTAGATAAATTCGATCCCGTATCGATCCGGATGGCCAAAGAACAGAACCTTTCGCTTAACCCGACTAAAATTTCCGGGCAATGCGGACGACTGATGTGCTGTTTAACCTACGAGTTTGAAACCTACAAAAAACTGAAAAAAGATTTGCCCCGACTGGGTAAAATGGTGACAACACCCAGCGGGAAAGGCAAAGTCATCCGGCATAATGCGATTTGCAACCGTATTGCTGTTCGCCTAGCAGACGATCTGGAAGTCGAATTCAAAGTTGACCAAGTAAACCTGCAAAAGGAATAAAAATGCCCAAACCGTTTTATGTGACCACTCCCATTTACTATGTGAACGCGCGCCCGCATTTAGGGCATGCCTACACCACGATTATCGCCGATGTGATTACCCGCTTTCATACCATGCGCCCGGCAGAAGTGTATTTCCTTACGGGAACCGACGAACATGGAGACAAAGTTGTACGGGCGGCTAAAAAGGAAAACCTGAGTCCCAGGGCCTACGTCGATAAAATCAGCCAGCTGTTCCGGGCACTTTGGCCGGAACTCAATATTCGCAACAATTACTTCATCCGCACAACCGATGCCTTTCATATGGAGGTCGTAAGCCGAATTCTTCAAAAAATCTACGATTCGGGCGACATTTATTTTAGTGAATATGAAGGGCAGTACTGCTTCGGATGTGAGCGCTTTTATACCGATCGGGAACTGGTCGACGGCAAGTGTCCGGATCACGAGACCGCGCCAGAGACCATTAAAGAATCGAATTATTTTTTTAAGATGAGTCGCTACCAGGACTGGCTTATCGAGCACATCAAACAACAGCCGGACTTTATCCGCCCTGAACGCTACCGCAATGAAGCGCTGGCTTTTCTCAGAGAGCCGCTTGAAGATCTCTGTATATCCAGGCCGAAAAGCCGGCTGAAGTGGGGCATCACGCTTCCTTTTGATGAAAATTACGTCACTTATGTCTGGTTTGATGCGCTATTAAATTATATTTCAGCACTCGGATACCCGGATGGTGAATTGTTCCAGAAGTTCTGGCCGGTGGCCCAGCACATCGTTGCCAAAGATATTCTTAAACCCCACGGCATCTATTGGCCCATCATGCTCAAGGCCGCCGGGATATCCATATATCAGCATTTGAATGTACACGGATACTGGAATATCGAACAAAGTAAGATGTCGAAAAGTCTTGGAAATGTCGTCGACCCGCTGCAACTTAAAAATCTCTACGGCCTGGATGCCTTTCGGTTTTTTCTGATCCGTGAAATGAACTTTGGACTGGATTCAAGCTTTAGTGAGAGCGCCCTGGTGCAGCGGATCAACTCGGATCTGGCCAATGATCTGGGCAACCTTTTTTCCAGAATCATATCCATGGCCCATAAATACTTTAAAGGCTGTGTCCCGCAGGTCGATCCTCAAGCGGAGCGGGAATTGAATCTCGACCTGCAATCCAATGCCCTGGAGACCATCAAGAATTTTGAAATCTTCATGGAATCCTTTGAGTTTCACAAAGCCCTGACGGCTGTATGGGAATTTATCGGACAAATGAACAAAACGATTGATGTCACCGCTCCCTGGGTGCTGGCCAAGAAAAAATCAAGTCATAAACAATTGGCGGCCGTTATTTACCATTTACTTGAAGGGCTTCGAATTATCTCAGGCCTGATTTACCCGGTAATGCCGGATACAGCTAAAAAAATGCAACGACATCTCGGGTTGGATCCGGATGATTCTTTTTATCACCTCAATCAGCTTAAAGCCTGGAAATTGATCGCACCGGGAACGACACTGTTAAAATCGGTCGCTTTATTTCCAAGAATTGAGATGGAAGATGCGGCTTCGGATTCAGCCTCCCCGCCGCAGGCGGAATCCGTCGTTTTGAAAACCAAGCCCGAAATTACCCTGGAGGAATTCAGTCGCATCGACCTGAGGGTGGCAACCGTCGTGCATGCCGAGCCAATCCCCAAAGCAAAGAAACTCTTAAAACTGGACGTCGATATGGGACACAAACGAACCCTGGTCGCCGGAATTGCTGAAAAGTACACGGCTGAAGAAATGATCGGTAAACAGGTGATCGTTGTCGCCAATCTAAAGCCGGCCAAACTCATGGGCGTGGTGTCCAACGGGATGCTACTTGCCGCAGTTGACGATTCCGGGCCCACCCTGGCAACTCTGGAAAAAACCGTAGCACCCGGAACACCCCTCAAGTAAGGTTTCAGGTGTCAGTGTTCAGGTGTCAGCAAACAGATGACAGTATGCAGAATCTGATTATTCCTGACGTCATCAGGTTCGTAATCCTGACACCTGAACACTGACACCTACTGGTTCTTGCCACCTGAATCCTGGAACCCCCAACTTCTGAACCCTGAAGCGTTGACAAAAACTTGACCGCAGAAAGCCGATGAGCGATAATATTGTTTTAAGACTAGTGCGGGTTTGTTATCAACTGTTGAAAATGATCAAAAAAGAGACGAAATGAAATTATCATTGAACACCGAGAAAACAAAGCGATGGCCGCTTTTAAGGCGTATGCGTCATTTTTATCGCAACCGGATCCTGCGGGCCCGATGGCCATTCGGGGCCAATGTTTATTTCGCAAAATATGTTGACCGCCTCCCCGATGGATCCATTGTTTTTTTTCCTTGCCGTCAAACCATTCTTTGCTGCGGCATCGCCGGGATCGTTGCCTTTAAGAACAAACCGAAGGAGCGTTATAATTTTAAGTTTGCATCACTTGAAGAAATCGCCCGGCAGATCGAAGCCGCCGGGTATCAGTCCTGTCAGCAAACCGGCAAGTGGAATGATTGCTATCTGAGCGGCAGCGAAAAAATCGATGCCTTATGGCGCCAGGTTCAAGTCCTAAAAACAGATGACCGATTCTTTTCAGTTTTTTCAGACGAAAGGGTCCAAAACCAGATTGAACGGTTGGCAAATCATCTGGCAGCGATCATTCAAACTGAAACAGACCTGCTGGCCAAAAAAATGGGCCGCCTTTCATCAGAACGCGTGGATCTGATTTCCCTTCGGATCGAAAAACTCAAGGATATCGCCTGGAGCCTTGAAAACGACATTCTTTCCAATATAGAAAAAATACGAGATTTTTTGGCCCACAATCCTGAAGCGCCATCCCATGCAAGCGTCAGCGTGTTCAAAAAGATCAATGCCGTACTGAACAGCATTGACCGATTGGAAGTCAGAGGCAGGGATTCGGCCGGAATTTCCATCATGTTTATTTTCGACCCTGCTGAATTTCAAAAATTTGAAGCCGCCCTCACGCAGGCCGGTATGCGGGATCAATTTAAGGATCGATGCGAGCCGGACCTGCTGATCAACGGCGGAATCAACTGCAATCCGTCGACAGCACCGGACGGGAAAAAGCAGGTGGCCGTTGCGGTGACCTATAAAATCGCGCTGGAAATCGGAAGCCTTGGAGACAACGTTCAATACCTGCGCCGGCAAATTGCAAATGATCCGGTCTTGCAGATTCTGGCGACAATTCCGGCCTCATTTGACACGGTTGCGGCCCACACCCGCTGGGCATCAGTGGGTGCCATTACAGAAGCCAACTGCCATCCTGTCGACAATCAGGCAACCGGCGGCAAGACGCCTAAATGCGGCATCATTCATACCTGTCTTAACGGAGATATCGATAACTTCCAAGAGCTTAAGGCACAATTCGAAGGCAATGGCCAACGCATTCATAGCGAGATCACCACCGACACGGCTGGCGGTCAACGATTTTGAAGGATCCCATGCCATATCCATGCATACGGACCTGGCCCCCGGGAAGCTATTTCTGGCGCAAAGAGGCAGCGGCCAGGCTATTTTTGTCGGAATCGCAGACGAGCATTATATTCCGAGCTCAGAAGTCTATGGTTTTGTCGAAGAAACCCCTTATTACCTTAAGCTGGATGGTGAAAAAACCGTTGAAGGTAAAAACGGGCAGACCCAAGGCCAGGTTTTTATTTTGAACCAGCAGAGCAGCGGGGGGCTGGATGGTATCGACGCCCAATATTATGACGGCACACCCTTAGATCTTAACGAAAAAGACATTAAATTTACTGAAATTACATCACGGGACATCGATCGCCAAAATTTCCCGCACTACTTTTTAAAAGAAATTTCAGAATCTCCAGATTCGGTTGAAAAAACGCTGCAGAACCGCTGGAAGTTTAAGGAGGATAATCAATCCCGCTATACGATTGTGCTGGATGAAACCATCATCCCTAAATCCCTGCAAAAAGCGCTGATAGCCGATCAAATTAGGCGCATCTTTTTTATCGGACAGGGCACCGCCGGTGTGGCCGCATTAGTCTGTGCCAATACCTTGAATTATTATCTGGATAACCCTGCCGTTCAGATCAGTGCCCTCAAAGCATCCGAGTTCAGCGGTTTTCAATTAAACGAAAATGATGCCGAAAATGCCATGGCCGACACCCTGGTTGTTGCCATCAGTCAATCCGGCACCACCACCGACACCAACCGCACCGTTGACATGGTCAAAGAGCGCGGCGCTTATACCCTGGCCATTGTCAACCGTCGCGATTCGGATATTACCTTCAAGGTCAACGGGGTGATGTACACCAGCAGTGGTCGTGATATCGAAATGTCGGTGGCTTCCACCAAAGCCTTTTATTCCCAGATCGTTGCCGGCGCCATTTTGGG
>WOR8_10007716_pt1 | contig 15625 bp, 9 predicted proteins | sample DeeMarSeWOR38_10_FD_19890 | JGI IMG/M metagenome (IMG submission 19890) | reverse complement strand
TGTCCAGGATAAACATGGTGAATTGATCGCTGATGACGCCCGGTGAAAATATCGGGATGTATCCATAGAAAATCATGAGCAGCAGCAGGGCAAACAAAAAGGTGGGAAGGGACCAGCCTACAATCGCAAAAATTCGGGTGAAGTGGTCGATCCAGCTGTCCCGGTGGACCCCGGAAATAGTGCCCAGCCAGATCCCGAAAATAATGACAATGGGCGCGGCCAGAAGATTCATCTCCAGGGTAACGGGAAAATAGCGCCAGAACGCTTCTCCGACCGGCTGGGCCGCAACCAGCGACCAGCCCAGATTGCCTTTAAAGACTTCTTTGATCCAGCGAAAGTACTGGACGTAAAAGGGATCATCCAGGCCGAACTGTTTGATCAATTTGGGAATATCTTTGGCCTGCTGGGGAGTGGTCACAAAAGCGGCTGCCCTGCGTTCCGGGCTGAAGGTCATCAGGATGCCGAATATCAGAACGGAAACCCCGAAAAGAACGAAAATCAGTAAGAGAAACCTTCTGGTGATGAAAGCATGCATGGCCGGTATTCAAAAAGTGACTAAAGTGAACTAAAGTTTCAAGTGACTAAAGTTAAGGTGCCGCATTGCGCCATCTTTTTAAAAACGATAAAATTCCTTAACTCCAGTCACTTTAGATCAATTCTAATCCCGCCGCTGGCGGGACGCACTTGCGTTAATGCCTTTTTGAGATACGTTTCTTACTCTTTCCATATATCCATCAGCATCTCATTGGCATCCGTGAGCATGGCGTTGGGCACATAGCCCTTTACCCAATCCCGGTAGGCGCGCACCACAATCTGCTGGTAGATCGTATTGGCGATGGCTTCCGTATACCAGAGGTCCTGAAGCCTGTGGTAGATCTCTCTGCGTTTTTCGGGATCCACAGTTGCAATGCCGGCCTCGCAAAGCTTGTCTACCTCCGGATTCTCATAAGCCATATAGCGGCCGTACACACCCCGTGAGTGCATGAAGGTGTACATGAAATTATGCGGATCGGCATAGTCGGCGCCCCAGCCAATGATGAATATGGGATACATAAAATTACGGTATTTCACCAGATAGTCTTTCCACTCGACATTGCGGACTTCGATCTGAAATTTCGGATTCAAGGACATAATGTTTTCAGCCATCATGTGGGCGGCAGCCTCACGCATCTCATTGCCCGTATTGTGCGTGATAATCATCTTAAAACCCTTCTCCCACACCTTGCCGTCCCAGGCTTTTTTCAGGTATTCGGCCGACTTGTTCAGGTCGAACGCATAAAGCGGCACATCCTTGTGATAGGGCAGGCCCTTGATATTGGGGCTGGTCGGCATCACCACCAGGTCATTGAAAACGTCCTTCTTATAAGTTTCACGATCAAAAGCGTGCAGAAATGCCTTGCGTACATTGATGTCGGCAAAGAAATCAGGCGGTATGCCCTCGCCGTCCAGTTTGCCGCTGCCGATGTTGGGATTGCCCGTGGGATTGATTTTCTGACAGAAAAAGGCAGCCGTAACGGACAACTGCGGGACCTCATAAAGCGTCAGCCCTTTCATGGCTTTAACCTCGGGAACATAGGGGTTGTCCACTCTGACGCGGTCGGCGTCACCGTTTTGAAGCATCAGCTTGCGCGTGCTCCATTCATCAACGTATTTAATAATCGCCCTTTTGAGTTTCGGCTTGGGTCCCCAATAGCCATCAAACCGCTCAAAGATAAACTCCTTGTTGGGCTCCCAGGATACCATTTTATAAGCATTGGTGCCGTTGGCAAATTTTTGCAGCGGCTCATGGCCCGGAGCCGGATTGTTGTATTTGGCGGCATTTTCGATGTTGCCGTCCCAGCATCCTTTCGATATGGCCCATTCTTTGTCCATAATCACGGATGCCGAGTAAGCCAGAATGCCCATAAAAGGCGGATAGGGCTTTGGCAGATGGAAAATGACCTTATCACCCTGGGCCTCGACGCATTTGTCAATCTTATCGAATATGCCGTCGATGATTTTACCATCTTTATCCCGGGTGGAGCCCTCCCCGGTCAATGCTTCCAAAAGCATCCACATGGGCCCGCCGTCCTGGTCGACGATCATGTTGCGCTTAAAAGAATAGACCACATCTTCGGGCGTCAAATCGCCGCCTTCATGGAATTTAATCCCTTTGCGAATCGTGAAGGTATAGGTCTTGCCGTCCGCAGATATACCGCCGTTTTCCAGGGCGGGCACCTCGGTGGCAATCAAAGGTTTAAACTTGTCCGTATGCGAGCCGTCGAAAAAAACCAGCGGCTCGTAAATGTTCCAGAGCCGCTGGGAAGAGGTCACATCATATGCGACGGACGGGTCAAGTGTTCTAAGATTGCCATAGTTGGCAAGTATAAATGTATCGGGGTTTTTTACCTCAGCATCCGCACTGATCGCACTGAAGATCAGCAGGAAGCAGCCCAGCAGGCCGAGAATTTTTTTCATCGCCAACCTCCTTTCGGTTAAAGGGTTAAAACGGAATGTATCTTACTTTTGCAGATCATCTGCAAAATTCAGGTATTCATCTGATCTTCGGAGGGACAGGGGTTAATGGTAACTGAATTGCTACTTTTTTATGTTTGATTACAGCCGAAAAGTCAATCCTTTACCGAATATCGTAAGCCGGCCGCCTGAAGGAGTCCCTGATTAGCTCTTTCCGATCCGGGCAGTCTGTTCGATGACTCTTACCTTCTTCCAGCGGCCTTGACGATAGCGCCAAAAAGAGGTGGCAAACAGGAAGAAAATAAAACAGGTTGCACAGCTCCAGGCATAATAGAGGCCGGCACCGAACAGTTCGACGCCGATATAAATCGGCAGGATCATAACAATCAATGAAAGCAGGCCGATGCTCCACATGATAAATCGCGTATCACCGGCACCTTTGAGCACCCCGATACAGACCATATAGAGGGCATCCAGAAAAATATAGACCGACACAAACCGCAGCAGGATAACACCCGCATCACGAATGGCGCTATAGCCTTCCGGGGTCATGTGCTGAGGTCTGAAGAGCTCGAGCAAGGCCCCGGGCAGGAATAAAAAAAGAAGGAGCAACCAAAATATGTAGAATAAAACAATATGGATGGTTGCTCTGGTGGCCGCAAGCGCCTCATCTACACGATTGCGGCCCAGGGCCTGCCCCACCAGCGTGCTGGTCCCCAGAGAAAACCCCATCATCGGCATAAACGCCAGAGAATTTATCGACAGAACAATATTGGTGACTGCCAGCTCAAGTTTGCCAATGCGGCCCACCATCAAAATAAAAACCGTAAATGCGAATATATCCATGCAAAACTGAACGGCGCTGGGTATACCAAATCGCATCAGTCGGCCGAAAAGGTCCGGTTCAAATTCGCGATGCGATTTGACTTTGAAAACACGATCATTTTTCCGGGTAAAAACCATTAATACAAAAATAAGCGCCATCAGCGCCCAGGACATCACCGTGGCAATCCCGGCTCCTTTTATGCCCCATTCGGGAAAAATCCAGATTCCGTTGATCAGGGCATAATCCAAAGGGATGTTAAAAAGGGTTCCGGTCATATTGATGATCATCACCGGCCGGGTCCAACCCCGCCCGCTAAAAAAGCATGACAGGCTTGTTCCGATGATAAGTATTCCCGACCCCAGACACAGGATCCGAAAATAAATGACTTCTAAGGCCTGCACCTCCGGGGAATGGCCGCCAAGCCGAAACAGCGGTTCGGCCAGAAAATAAAGACCGGCCATGACCAGTCCGGAAAGAACGGAAAAATAGATTCCCTGCCACAGGACCGCCCCCACCCGATGGAGCCTCCCGGATCCGGTATACTGGGCCACAAAAACATTACAGTACTGAGCCGTGCCCAGAAAAAATGAAATGAACAAAAATGAGGTGATGCCGGCCGGCAGTGCAGCGGCAATGGCATCCAACGAATAGTTCGCCAGGAAAATCCGGTCGGTAAACTCCATGACCATGGTGGACGCCACGCTGACCACCAGCGGTAAACTAACCCGCAGAACCCGGCGGTAGGGCCGGGCCGCTTTTTGTCCTGAAAACTGGGAATCCATTTTGCCCGTCTAAAAAATCGATAATCTGAGTCTTAGAAAAAAGAGGGTAAAAAAAAGTGACTAAAGTTAAGGAATTCTACCATTGTTATTTTAAAAGATAGAGCGACACGCAGCACCTGCGCTGCGCGAGCGATTCCTTAACTTTAGGCACGCCAAACTTTAGTTCACTTTAGTCACTTTTTTTAACTATTTCCAATCTGGCGACAGGCGCCCGCCGGCGTCTTTGCGATAGGGCAGCCAGGTCAGACCGAAGGCCTCCAGCGTAATGTTGGTGCTTTGCGGTTTCACCGTAACCTCTTCCAGCATTTCGTCGGAAGGATCAAAGGCCGCATCCAGGCCATCGATGTCGCTTTGCAGGCGCTCATCGAGCGCACCCATTTCACGTCTGACGGCGGCGGCCGTCTCCTGGGCCCGGGCGACATCCATGCTTTCTTTGCGCATGCGACCGGCAGATTTCACGGCGGTTCCGAATTGCGTGGCCGAGCGGGAGCTGACGGCCTTACGGCCCAGAAAGGCACCCAGGATGGCAGTGCCGAAAGAAACCATGGTTTCCATTTTTTTGGATTTGGCCTGCTCCTGTTCCCGCTGCAGCGCCTGTTCAGCGCGCATCAACTGCCGTTGAAGGGTGTTGTATTTAGAACTGTATTTGCGGCGCAGCTTTTCGACTTCCAGATCGCGCTTTTCCCGGGCGGCCTGAGTCACCCGCGATAAAAATTCGCTCCTGGATTCTTCAGGACCGCTGGTCAGTTTAAACCGCCTGGAGCGATACAGGGTCAGGGGACGATTTTGCCGAATCCAGCGCAGCAGATCCTTAAGCCATTTCTTGTAAGAAGCGGCTTTTTCCGACGCACTCGGCAGCTCGGCATAATCGGCACCGGGCAGGGGTGCGGTTTGGAGATCATCGGCACTCAAACCGATTTCTTCAGCCTGGTCCCAGTCCACGGCCACGGGTCCGTCCTCGAACAGGGCCGCGACCGCAATCTTGCGGGTGACATCGACCCTGTATTTGGCGCTGGAATAATAAACATCCAGCCAGCCGGCCACTGCCGGGTAATACATCAGTCCCTGACCGGCGCCGGATGCGGACAGATACATGACATTGATTCCGGGTGCGACAACCGGCGGTTCGCCTGCAGATGAAGCCGGAACCGCAGCTGCCGGCTGCGGGGAAGCTGCCGGAGCCGGGACTGCAGCGGATTTTTTATCCGCCATCAATGTTTTAATTTGCTCTCGGGTCAGCGGACCGCGCAGATACGATAGCACCCAACGGGTTTCAAATGTAACCGGCGCATTTTCATGGACATTATTTAAAAGAAAGACGCGCTTGCCCAGCCCGGCCAGGATTTCTCCCATGCGGCTGCGGTTAAATCCGGAGCCGGTCGCGGCTCCTTCCAGCCCGGCCAGCACCCGCTCCTTATCACGATCGGTCTGCAGCCGGCCGATAAACCACGACCCTGTATTGGACAGACCTTTGTAATCAAGGTCCACCGGGTTTTGAGTGGAAAGAACCACCCCGAGGCCAAAGGCCCGGGCCTGTTTGAGCAGGGTTAACAGCGGCGCTTTGGACGGCGGATTTTTAACCGGCGGAAAATAGCCGAAAATTTCATCCATATACAGAATCGCCCGCAGGCTGGAAGTTCCGGCCTGCGTCCGCATCCAGGCTAAAATTTCGTTTAACAGCATGGAAACAAAAAACATACGTTCGGCATCGGAAAGATGGCTGATGGTAAAAATCGAAGCTTTGGGTTTGCCGCTGTCCGCAAAAAGCATGCGATTAATGTTCAGCGGATCGCCTTCCAGCCAGGCTTCAAAACCGGGGGCGGCCAAAAGATTGTTCAGCCGCATGGCCAGTTTAAAGCGTTCCTTGTCCGGATAGAACGAATCCAGATCCATCACACCGATCCGTTCAAAAGGGGGGGCTTGAATGGCGCGAATCAATCGGGCAAGATCCAGTGCCCGGTCTTCTGCCCAAACAGACTCAAGGATGTTGGAAATCAGGATGTGCTCCCGGCTGGTGATGGGGTCGGCTTCCATACCCAGCAGGGCCAGCAGGCTGGTAGCGGTGGTCTGAATGCGCTCCCGCAGCAGATCCAAATCCTTTCCGACATGGGTCGGCGGGGGCGCAAAGCTGCGCAGCACGCTGACCGGCAGCCCGGCACTGCTGCCCGGCGTATAAACGGCGAAGTCCGCCGCTGCACGCAGGCGGGCAATGCGCTCCGCGTCCTGGCCCCAGCTGCCCAGGCCTTTGCGCCAGAGATCCGCCTGTTTGGCCGCAAACTGTTCCGGCGTCAATCCGGCATTCAGGGCGTCCTGCTCGTTGACCCACGGACGCAGGTCCTGGGCCCGCAGCTGCGGAAAGTTGAGCGCCAGGTTCGTCAAATCGCCTTTGGGGTCGATGGCGATAACCGGTATGCCATCGATCAGCGCTTCTTCCAAAAGTGCGATCCCCAGACCGGTCTTGCCGCTTCCGGTCATTCCGATGATCACCCCGTGGGTCGTCAGGTCCTTGGAATCATACAATACCATATCGTCCCGGCGCTTGCGTGCAGCCATATCGTATTCTTTGCCCAGGTAAAATGCCCCCAGCTTTTCATATTCGTTCATCGTTATTCTCCTAATGAAATGCCTAAAAGGATCTAAATTTTCTAAAGTGCTTAAAGTTTAAAAACGGAATCGGGTCATGTTTATGTTATTCCTCACGCAAAGCCGCTAAGGTTTTTGTTTAATTTAAATTATAATACGTTGCGCCTTTGCGGTCATTTTTTGTATGCATTAAATTCCGGATCGTCAACCTAATTTATAGCGGATACAATTTTTTACAATTTTTTCATATTCTTTTTCGGCAAACTCATTTACCTTAAAATGTCGGGTGTGCTATATCTGTAATTAACAATATTTAATTCCAAGCAAACAATAATCACGGAAGCTATCTCAATAATAAATGATCATCTCTTTAGGTTGGTCCGCCGCAGGCGGACGAACGCGCAACGGACTCAACCTTTTTTAGGAAAACCCGCATGAAACCCGTAGAACATGTTAAATCATACTGTCGGTTCTGGAAGCCCTCGGTTGCCAGAAGGATTACCTTTTATTTTCTGATTTTCGGCCTGATCATTTTTTTGATCACATCGCTGCTGTACATGGGAGGCACCCGGAGGCATTTTATCAGGTCGACCAGCCAGTTGATCAACCATCAGGTTGCGTTAATGGAATCAGCCCAAGCGCCGGACTTTCTCTGGAAAGGAATCGGCAAATCCAACCCCGAACTGGGCGAACTGTTCCATCTGCTCGCCAATCTTTCGTCCAGTTTTTACACCGTTTCCGATATCGCTATTTATGCCAAGGAGGCCGGCGATGACTTGTGGTACCGAATGTTTTTGGGCGATAATAAGGTGCTGCACCTCAATCCGGTGCAAAGTTCCTTTACAAAAAAACTGGATCGCAATCTCAAGCGGCATTTTGTAAAGCCCGGTCTGCTGGCGCGCTCGGATGATGAACATGCCCTGTTCGTCAATATCACCGGAGAAAATGACCTGAACGCCTATTTTTTTAAAATCGGTATCAACAGTGAAAGTTTCACCGGCATTATGAAAAGAGAGGCCAAGTGGATTATGCTCATTTTCATCATTGCTCTGGTGCTGTCCCGTTTTCTGGGATATTACTTTGCCCGCAAGATTTCCCGGCCGATTGAAAACCTGTCACAGATATCCGCCGATGTTGCCAAAGGTGATCTGACGCATCTGGCGCCGGTCACTTCCGGTGATGAAATCGGCGAGTTGTCGACGAATTTCAACAAAATGGTTGAAGGACTGCGGGAATGGGAAAGTATCAAAAAAATTGAATTTGAACTGGAAAAAGGCCGCGAAATTCAACGCGAGTTCTTACCCAGCCAGATTCCAAAACTGCCCAATTGGGAAATCGCCACCTGTTTTCATCCGGCCGGCCAGGTGGCCGGTGACTTCTATGATGTATTCATGCTGCCGGACGGCAATGTGGCTCTGGTGATCGCCGATGTGTGTGACAAGGGCGTCGGCTCGGCTTTATATATGGCGCTTTTTCGCAGCCTGATTCGGGTCTTTGCCGAGCAGGCCATCTACTGCACCGGACCGGGTCTTACGCAATTCGGGCCGGCCCCCGGCGACATTGAAACGATTTCATCACCCGAAAATGACCAAATCGCGCGCCTCGGGGCGGTTGCATCTACCAATAACTACATCGCGCACATCCACGGCCGGGAATGCATGTATGCCACTTTGTTTTTTGGTGTGTTGAATCCGGCAACCGGCATTCTGACATACGTCAACGGGGGCCATGAGCCGCTTTACGTCATCAATGCCGCCGGTATCAAAAATTTACTGAACCCCACCGGACCGGCGGTGGGTCTGATGCCGGACATCACCTTCAAAACCCGGCAGATTAAACTGGAAAAGGGTGATCTTTTAGTGGGCTATACCGATGGCGTGACGGAAGCGCGATCTCCAAAAGATGAATTTTTCACCCGGAAGCGTCTGCAATCGCTGCTGACCCAACCCATAAAATCAGCCTCTGATACACTGGAACGCATCAAAACCAATTTGTTCGAATTTATTGATATTGCGCCCCGCGCTGATGATGTGACCATGCTGGCTGTTCAACGCGCCACCAGCTAATTTAGAACCGTCTCAAAAATAGGGAAATCCGCATTATAGGATGTTCCCTATTTTTTTATTGACATCGGGATTTCAATCATAAGATATAATAATTTATTATTTATAAATTATTATATCTTGGGGGATGCTGAAAGCGCATGATGAAGGTCATCGAGAAAAAAACGCTGCATGAAGAGATTGCGAACAATCTCAGAGAGCTGATCATGTCGGGTGAGCTGCACGAAGGCGATAAAATCAAAGAAGACGAACTTTGCAGCTCAATGGGCATCAGTAAAACGCCGTTAAGGGAGGCGCTGCGGGTGTTAAGCGTTGAGGGGTTGATCGAGCTGGTTCCCAATCGCGGCTCTTTCGTATCGACCCCGACATTTGAAGAAATCAGGGAAATGTTCGATGTAATGAGCGTCTTGGAAGGGATCTGCGCCCGGGCGGCGGCCAAGAAAATGAGCGCCAAAAACCTGGCAATTTTAGAAAAACTTCATGGGAAACTCGAGAAAAATTTTAAACGCAAAACACAAAGAGAGTACATTCGTGTAAATAATCAATTCCATTCTTTTGTGCAGGAGCTGGCCGGTAACCGAACCCTGAATCAGATTGTCAACGGCCTCCGCCAGAAAATTTTGCTTTATCGCTACCAGTCTTTGAACCTGCCCGGGAGATTTGCGCAATCCATTCGAGAGCACCGCGAACTTATGGTAGCGTTTCGCAAAAAAGATTCCAAAAAAGCCGAAACACTGATGCGGCGTCACTTAAAAACACAATGTGATGCCCTTGAGAAATTGGCAGGCTAGAAGCCGAATAGATAAATCAAATTGTGGCATCGGTTATCATGTCGCCGAAAGGAGGTGGTAAATTAAAAAGAGCAACAAGCCGCATCCGGCAAGGTGCTATTTTATCGTTTCAAACCACAAAAAGAAACGGGGGGTAACATGAGCGCAAAACAATCCTTATTAAAAGCCGCTTTAATTTTGGCCATCGTCTTTTCCCTAATGATTCTTCACACCGGCATGTCCTCTGCCAAATCAATCACCCTGAAAGTCTCGCACCAATTTGCAGCCGGCGATGTCCGTGATCAGATGGGCCGCGTGTTTGGCGATATGGTCACCGAAAAGACCAAGGGGGAAATCAAATTCCGTCACTATCCCGCCCAATCTCTTTTCAAAGCAAGGGAACAATGGGACGCCATGCGCAAAGGGGCACTGGATATGTCGACTTTCCCGCTGGATTATGCGTCGGGCAAGGTTCCGCAGTTGTCCATTACGTTAATGCCCTGTGCGGTAACCACCGTTAAGCAGGGACTGAGCTGGCGCAATAAGCCGATCGGCAAAAAGGTCGACGCCATATTGGGCCAGCACGGCGTCCGGAACCTTGTATGGGCATGGTTTGACGGAGGAGTCGGCAGCAAAATAGCTGCGGGTAAAAAATTTGAATACATGCTGAAAGAAGCCGGGGCTTCGATCACCAGCATGCCTTCATCGGAAACTTACCATGCGCTTTCGACCGGGGTTATTGATACCATGCTGACATCTTCGGCTTCCTTTGTTTCTTATAAGCTCTATGAGGTCCTGAAATACATCAACGCCCCGCGGGATTATTCCATCTGGTATATGTCGGAAAATTTATGCATCTCGGAGAAAACCTGGAGCAGACTTACAGAGGATCAGCAAAAAATCTTTATGGAAACCGCCGAGTGGATGCATGAAAACTGGATTGAGAAAAACTTCAAGACACTGGTAGATAAACTTATAGAATCGTATACCAAAGCCGGCGTGGAAATCCATTACATGACCCAGGCAGAATTCAATGAGTGGCTGGAGTTTGCCAAGAAAACCTCCTGGCAAGACTATGCCAAAAACGTGGATGGCGGACAGGAGCTTCTAGATCTGGCTCTGGATGCGATGAAATAATAAAATCGGCCGACGTTTGCTCTTATGAGCCTTACTTATTCCAAAGCCCATAAGGGCACCGTCGGTCAATTTTTTGTGCCGGGCAGGAGTGAGCCACACTTTTGTTTTTAATCCTCAAAAAATAGCGATCTTTTCTGATTCTCAATTAAGGGGAAGCAATCATGAAACGGCTGGGGAAAATATTGGCGGTGGTGATTAACGGATTGACTAAATTCACGGGCTGGGTTGCGGCATTCTGCATGGTGGCTGCCGCTTTAATCGTAACCGAGGCGGTTCTCGTCAGAAAAATACTGGGTATTTCAACCATCTGGCAAATAGAGGCGTCGGTGTTTTTACTTATTTTCACGGTTTTTGCCGGTGCCCCCTTTGTCCAGAAAAACGAGCATCATCTCAATGTGGATCTGGTGATTATCCATCTGTCACCCCGCACCCGTGAGATAACCCTTATTGTTGTATCGATTGTATCGTGCGCGATCGCAGGATTGCTGGCATATTATTCCTGGCCCATGTGGTGGGAGGCGGTTATCGGAAATGAGCATTCTGAATCCCTGTGGGGCCCGCCGCTATGGATCCCATACTTTTTCCTGCCGCTCGGAATGACGCTGCTTTTTTTCCAGTATCTTGTCTATATCTATACCAAAATAATTTCCCTGAAAACAGGTGAAATAATTAAAAAAACAAAGCGCTTCGAACTCAAAGAGATCGAAATGGACGCGGCGGGTTCAGACCCGGAAGAATCTTAGATCACGGAAAGGAAGCTCCCGATGAACGAATATCTGCTGGCTGCGCTTCTTTTTGGCAGTGCTTTTGCGTTGTTAATCTCCGGAATTCCCATCTGGGCGGGTTTGGCCACCATATCCATAATTTTCATTCTTATCTTCTCTCCGCACCTTTTGTTTATTTTTCTCAGCGCCCCCATCGCCGAATCAGATGCCAGCAAAGATTTGTATGAAACCCTGCACAAATGGCTTTACAAAATCCCCGGAGGGTTAGGGATTGCCAACATGATTGGCTGCGGGATCTTTGCAGCCTTATGTGGTTCCAGTCCGGCGACGGCTGCGGCCATCGGCGGCATCGGTATTCCCGAAATGCGTAAACGCGGTTATTCCCCGGCGTTGAGCACGGGATTGATCGCTCATGCGGGCACATTCGGTATTCTGATCCCACCCAGCGTCACCATGATTCTTTACGGCGTGGCCACGGAAACATCCATCGGCAAGTGTTTTATCGCCGGCGTGATTCCCGGGATTCTTGAGATTTTATTGAGCTGTATCTGGGTCGGCGGCGTGTTCTATTTTCGCAAATTAAAGCCCGCCAGGCCCGGTGCCATGTACTATATCGAAGACAGAGGTCTGGTCGAGACCTTCAGCTGGAAAGAAAGATTCAGCTCTTTGATCAAGGTCCTGCCCTTTGTTTTGATCATCATCGGCATCATGGGATCGTTGTATGGCGGCTGGGCAACCCCCAGTGAAGCCGGCGGTGTGGGTGCGGTCCTTTCTCTGATATTTGTCATGACCATCTACAAGATCTACAGGCCGAAGCAGCTCTGGAAGATATTTATAAAAGCCTTGAATGAAAGCAGCATGATCCTGATGATTATGGCCGCGGCTTTGCTGTTTGCCTATGTATCTTCGGATTTGTATGCGACCCAGTCGCTGGGAGAGCTGATCTTAAAGCTTCCCTTGGGCAAGTGGGGCATTATCGTTCTGATTAATATTTTGCTTCTAATTTTAGGATGTTTTATCCCGCCGGCGGCCGTGATTTTAATGGTGGCGCCGCTGCTGCTGCCGATCATTCAGGGATTGGGATTTGATCCCATCTGGTTTGCGGTCATCATGACGGTGAATCTGGAAATCGGTCTGGTAACCCCTCCGGTGGGGCTTAATCTTTACATCGTCAAAAACATCGCACCGGACATTCCCATGGCCCACGTATTGCTGGGGGTTATTCCCTTTGTCATCATTGAAGGCCTTGTGATTGTCTGTGTGTGCATCTGGCCCGAGCTGGCTTTATGGCTTCCAAACAAGATGATCGGGTAAATTCCATAATCGGAGACAGATATGGGCGCTGAATCTTTGGGGGATTGCTTCGTGCAATCCTTTTTAAACCAGGCTGAAAAGACGGCCGTCAGGTTTCTGCGGGCCGGTGAAATCGAGACCGAAATCTCCTATCTTCAATTGCACCGGGATTCAAACCGGATGGCGCGCACATTTCAGGATCTGGGTGTCGCCAAGACAGACCGCGTCATTCTGTGCGTCCAAAAATCCCTGGCATGCGTGACCGCCCATCTCGCCCTGCAAAAAATAGGGGCCATTTCCGTGCCCCTGAACCCGGGCTTCAAAAAGTCGGAGTTGGATTACCTGCTGCATGATGCCGACCCAAAATTAATCTTATGCGAACCCGACAAAGCGGATCTCATCGGGGAAATAGATTCCGGCTTAACCACCTTGACGGTTGATACCCAGAAATCCTATCAGGATGTTGATTTTTTTCGGTCGGTCCCGGAAGAATACGCCCGGGTTGAAATTGAACCCGACGACCCGGGCCTGATTATTTATACCTCCGGCACCACCGGAAAACCGAAGGGCGCCGTTCTTACCCAGAAAAACCTGGTCCATGATGCCAAAAACATCATCCATATCTGGGAAATCAGCAAAACCGATGTGCTCTGCCATGCCCTTCCCCTTTTTCATGTGCACGGGTTATGCTTTGCGCTGCATACATCTTTGCTGGCCGGAGCGCATGTGCTCATGCTGGATCAATTTTCGCCGGAAACCGTTATAGCGCTTTTGAGCAAAAAAGAGGCTCCATCCACCTGCACGGTATTTATGGCCGTCCCTTCGATGTACGCCAAGTTAATGGAATATTTAGGGGATAAACGGCCCGACTTTGACCACATGCGCCTGTGGACCTCCGGATCAGCCCCCTTGCTGCCCCAGGATTTTGAGCGCATCTCCAAGACATTCGGCAAACAACCGGTTGAACGCGAGGGCATGACCGAAACAGGCATGAACTTTTCGAACCCGCTCAGAGGCAAACGCAAACCGGGTTCCATCGGATATCCTTTACCGGATCTTGACGTCAGAATTGTCGATCCAGAGACCGGCGCGGATGTGCCGCCCGGTCAAACCGGTGAAATCTGGCTAAAGGGTCCGGCGGTTACACCCGGCTACTGGCGCAAACCCGAAGAAACCGCCAAGACCTTCGAACAGGGCTGGCTCAAAACAGGCGATCTGGGAAATATTGATGAAGACAGCTATTATTATCTGACCGATCGTATCAAACACATCATCATCTCGGGCGGCGAAAATATCTCTCCCAAAGAAGTCGAAGTCGTCATCAACGCGCTCGAGGATGTGGTGGAATCATCGGTGGTCGGTATTCCGGACGAAAAATGGGGAGAAAAAGTCGTTGCCGCCGTGGTCACGAAAATCGACTCGGAACTTAAACCCGAAGATGTTCGCGCCCATTGTAAAAATAACCTTCACGACTGGAAATGCCCCAAAGAGGTGATCTTTGTTAAGGAGCTACCAAGAAATACGATGGGAAAGGTATTAAAAGAAGAAGTTAAAAATATCTTTTAACAGCTAAAAATAAAAATGGAGGGCGCAATGATAACGTGCCCAAAATGCCAGTTTGAAAATCGTGAAGAGGCCAAGTTTTGTAAAGAATGTGGAGCCCAATTAGAGCTTTCCTGCCCGAAGTGCGATGCGCTTATTACACCCGACAGCAAATTTTGCGATAGATGCGGGTACGATTTAAGTACACCTGCCATAGCCCCTCCGGTACACTACTCTGAACCCCAGTCCTACACCCCCAGATTTTTAGCAGATAAAATCCTTACGACCCGAAGCTCTATAGAAGGTGAACGCAAGCTGGTCACCGTTCTTTTTGCGGATGTGGCCAATTATACTTCCCTTTCAGAGAAAATCGACCCAGAAGAAGTTCACCAGATGATGGACGGGTGCTTTAAAATCCTGATGGATGAGATTCACCGGTACGAGGGTACCATCAACCAGTTTACCGGTGATGGCGTCATGGCGCTTTTTGGTGCACCGCTTGCCCACGAGGACCATGCACAGCGAGCCTGTACCGCCGCATTATCCATTCAAAAAGCCATGGACGCGTATGGTGAAAAGATCAAAAAGAAGACCGGGACTGACTTTAGTATGAGAATCGGCCTTAACTCAGGCCCGGTAATCGTGGGCTCTATCGGCGATGATCTAAGGATGGACTATACCGCTGTAGGAGATACAACAAACCTCGCCGCTCGTATTCAACAGAATACCAATCCCGGAGAAGTATGGGTAAGTCAAGAAACACGAAATATTATACGGGATTACTTTGAAGACAAGCCGGTAGGGAAAATCCAACTAAAAGGCAAATCTCAGCTGCAGCCAACCTACTGTTTAATCGCAAAGCGACCCGGCGTGCGTACCCGCTTCGAGGCGGTTTTAATGCGCGGGGTAACTGAATTTGTCGGGCGCGGTCCAGAAATGGAAGCCCTGCAGGCCGCTTTTAAAAAAGTCAAAACCGGTGACGCCCAGATAGTGGATGTGGTCGGTGAGGCCGGTGTCGGAAAGAGCCGCCTGGTGTACGAGTTTCGAGAAACCCTTGGTAATGAAGCCACATTTCTTAGCGGGATCTGTCTCCATTATGGCCGCAACATTAGCTTTCTTCCCGTGATCGACGTGGTCAAAGAAGCCTTTGGAATCGCAGAAGGAATGACTGAACAAGATGTTTCGAAATGTATCGAGGAGAAAGCCGCGGGCGGTCTTGCATCGATGATCCCTTTTTACCGGAATCTACTCTCGCTCAAGGTGGATGACTCCATATTGGATTTTCTTGATGCTGAAGGCCGCAAATTTGGCACTTTTGAAGCGGTTAAAGAGCTTCTTTTTACGATTAGCCAGAAGAAACCGCTGGTTCTTTTTTTAGATGACGTCCACTGGATGGATAAAATTTCCGAAGAGTTGTTCACCTATTTTTCACGGTCTTTCGTTAAAAGCC
>WOR8_10003366_pt1 | contig 15626 bp, 16 predicted proteins | sample DeeMarSeWOR38_10_FD_19890 | JGI IMG/M metagenome (IMG submission 19890) | reverse complement strand
GTTGGTTATATGACTAATTTTAATGTGGAATTTCCACTGGATGTTTGTTCTTCTAAATTTGCAGTACAGGGGTTGAACTTTTGACCTAATATCTTTAATGGAATATCTACATCCTAATATGTTTCAAGTAAATTGATATTTTGTTTAATAACACGATTATGTGCAAAACTAATCTGAATGTTAAATCCATATTCTGTGAGAAGAGAAAATTTGTGAAAAAATGCATCAATCCATTCAGGAGGCATATAAAGTAATCCTGTAATAAGAGGAAGAGACTGGGTCTTAGAATCTCCTTCATTATAATAAAGGTAACTAAAAGGAAAAAATTTTAAATGTTCAATTATTTTATGGATGAATTCAGGAGAATGTTTTTGATAATCACCAATAATTGTTATCCAAGGTTTGAAATCAAGTCCAATATTTGCAATATACACAAAACGGTGCATTAACTTGCGTTGGTTAATTCTTCTCCAAGTTTCTTTAATTGTTTTTGTCTCAACTTCGAGATTTTCTGCAAGACGTTTACTTTGAACAAATCCATATCGTTCAAAATAACTTAAACATTTAAGTTCCGTTGGTGTCAGTGTAGGGAAATATTCTTGCGGATTAAGATTATAGCTAATTCCATTTCCTTCAGATATGAGCTGATCTGTCCATATTTGACTTTTCAATATTGGTGGAGCTATTTTCCATCTTTTAGCTATTTTTGGATGCATCGTTGCAATATTCCAACCAATATATCCATGAGAAAGTTGTTGACAGACATTATCTGAAATTTTATCTATAAAAAAACGAAATATCTCATTTCTATGGATTGGTATTTGAAAGATTACTAATTTCCTTCCCAGTTCGCTTTTCATCATGTTTGAGAGAGAATCTAATGGGATAATTGCTAAGAGATATTGCTGATAGTTAGAAAAATCCTTATTTACCCAATCTTGAGGAATAATTGCAAAAAAAGTTTCATAGCCTAATTTTCCAATATCAATTCGAAAATTTAGATATATCACAGATAGACTTACTGTCAATAATTCAAAACGTCTGTTAAAAGTTTGACGTGGAATACCACAAAGTTCAGCCATTTTTTCAGCAGTTGGAAAGGGTGTTGATCGGTTAAGGAATGATTTAGATGTTAATCCTGTTATGATTTTTAGATCATTCCAATTTAATGAAACATTTAAATTTTTAAAAACATGAGTCAGAAAGATTTTAAATTCAGAAAGTGTTTTGAGATGTTTCAATTGCGAATCAATAAGACTATCTGGATTTACTACTTCATATACCACAGCTCTATGAGGTAATAAAATGATTCGATCAGCTAGATGCATTTCAAACGAGAAATAAGGCCATTTTAAATATGTGGAAGTAGAACGAATGAAATCTAGCACGTTACCCCATTTTTCAAGGAAGTTAACAGTAGAAGATTCACTTAGTGACTCACAAATCTTACTAATATTCTTTGTTCTTTTACAATTTAATTGGATCTCATGATAATATTGAATAAAGTCAGATAAGAACTTTTGCTCTAAAGCTAAGGTCTTAATTTCATTTTCTACTTGAATTTCTTCCTTATTTTGTTCTTGCTTTAGACTCATAGACTTCAACTTATTTTATCATATATATAATTCTCGATTTTTAAGGTGTAAAAACCTTTTCGATTATGCCCATTTTAATTTAATTTTTGAGAAAAATATAAACCAACGGGATTCTTCATTAGAAAAAATAACTAAGAATATGAGGTGTAATATCTCATGTTTAGAAAATTAAATCTACTGAAAAGACCTAGCAAAGCATTTATGCTTAAACTTCTACCAATTATGTTTTGGCTTACTCTTATGGGTATTCAATTGCTCATTGGAACTGCTCCTCCAAACTCTCCTCCCCCACCAGGATTTACCTGAATAATATTGACTTAACCTATCGAATTCACGTTGGTATAACTGTGACTCAAACTTCAGCTTTGAAAGATACCCTTTTTCTCTTTTTTTTATCAACTTTTATCTTTGATGATTTTTATTTTACAGAGAATAGTGTTATATTAACGTTAACTGAGAATTTTGATACTAATGATCACAAATTCCTGCTTTCTTATGTATTGAACTCCTTAAATCAACTTACAGGTGAAGAATTTTATTTCATTGAGAAGGCAGAAGGGACTTTTAATCTTAAATGTAACAGTTCTCCACATATTTTTAATCAGCTTAAACAGTTTATAATGAATTTAGTTCATATAGAAAATGGCATCTAACATCCACATCAACTAATACTCCTCATTTTCTACAAATTTTTGATTTTTAAAAACAACTTACATATTATTGGGTCATCAAAAAATCGCCTTAGTGTTTAGCGGGTAAACTTACATAAGAAAGTCTGAACAGAACACCCTAAAAGGAGATTAATTATTAAGAAAGACCATCAATTCTAGTACAAAGTAGTAGAGTTGATAGGGAGTAATACCGATCCGCTCAAATAGTCCTTGATACTTCTCTGGAGCAAATATCCCTGCAACTACAATGAGAACAAAAGAAATGATAGCAGAGATCAATAAAATGGTGAAAAACCCACTCCAATCAGAAACTGACTCTAAATCCAACCATAAAGCCAACATACCTGTATGAGTCTTCATGTTCCCTAATCATCAGCTATATTAAGAAAATTATATGCTAGATAATATAACAAGTAGACTTGACTGAATTAAGCTAAATAATGAAAAAAGAAAACATCTCGTAAGAGAGCGAAACAAGTTATTCATGAGATGGTAAATAAATGGAAAATAACGATAAAATGAAAGCGATTGTGTGTCTAAAATATGGATCTCCTGACGTTCTTGAACTAGTAGAAACAGAAAGACCATATCCAAAAGACGATGAAGTTTTAGTTAGAAACTATGGATCGTCAATTAACACTGTAGATATCATTACTCGAAGTGGAAAAGCTCCAAAAGTAATCTTCTGGGGAGTTAGGTACTTGATTGGCCCGTTTTCACGATTCTTGTTTGGTGGACTCAGAAAGCCCCAACAAAAAATTCCTGGATATGGGTTTGCAGGGGAAATTATATCAGCAGGGAAAGAAGTAACTGGTTGGCAAGTGGGAGACCAAGTTTATGGATATTCACCAGGAGCTTGTGCTGAATATATGACTGTTCCTACAGTCAGATTAGCCGAAAAGCCTTCGAATCTAAGCTTTCAAGAAGCAGCAGCAGTTCCTGGAGGGGCCTCACCTGCATTATTAGCGTTTAGAGATCTAGTACAACCTGAAAAAGGGCAAAAAGTCCTTATCATTGGAGCTTCTGGAGGAATCGGAAGCTTTGGGGTTCAAATTGCCAAAAATGTCTATGGAGCTAAGGTCACTGGTGTTTGTGGCCCTACGAATGTAGATATGGTAAGAAAAATTGGGGCTGATGATGTAATAGATTATACCAAAGAAGACTATACACAGAAAGGTCAGACCTATGATATAATATTTGATGCTATTGGTGCTAATACTCTTTCGAAATGTAACAAAATCTTAACAGACGAGGGCTCCTATATTTCTAATAATTTCTTAAATAGTCCAAGGCACATTTTCCATATAATGACTAATCGTTTTAGGAGAAAGAAATTAAAATTTGGTGTAGTAGATGAAAGCGTAGATAATCTTAACTTACTTCGAGAATGGATTGAGAGAGGCAAGATCAAACCAGTAGTAGATACGGTATATCCTCTCAGTCAAACTGCAGATGCTCAACGTCATTATGAGACAGGTCATGCTAAAGGTCGGATAGTAATCAACATAGATTGAAACAGTAAAAATCTCGATTACTGGTTTCTACACTCTTGATAAAGTCTTCTTATTTCAGAATTTTGAAGAAAAAAACAACCATCAGATATTTTGTCTGAATTGACAAGCTATCAATAGAATAAGTTTTCAAGAGACATTCTTATTCTTCTTCAATGCCTCTTATACCTTGAATTTTATCCAATAAAGATCTTATTTCTGGTTCTATTATGGGTAAGTTTTTTGTTATTACTTCCCAAACAATTTCCAAGTCTACTCCGAAATATTTGTGAGATACAATATTTCTAAGCCCAATCATTCTATTCCATGGAATGTTTTCGGCTTTGAGTCGTGTCTCTTCAGTAATATTCCGTGATGCCTCTCCAATTATTTCTAAATTTCTAAGTACAGCATCTTGGGTCATTTTTGCCAAGGTAAATGTTTCATAAACATCATTTTTTATATATTCTCGTATTCTACTTATGCAAGAGAGAATATCTAGAATATACAGACGATCTGGCCTTTCTTTCATGCATAGACGACATCCTTCAATATTTGTTCTCTAAGAATTGGTTTCAGGGCATTTGGAGTCACTAAGTCGACCTTAAGGGCTAGAATGGTCTCAAGATATTCCTTTAAATCTGTAAATTCCCAACCTATTGGTTCAGAAAATTCCACAAGAATATCTATATCACTTAATTCACTTTGAATCCCTCGTACATAAGAGCCAAAGATCCCAATCCTATTCACTTTGAACTTTTTTTGCAGAAAGGCCTTATTTTTTGTTAAAATATGCTTGATCTCAGGTAATTTGTGCATAATATTTCAAAAAACACTCAAGAATAAAAAATTACTGATACATTCAGTTAATAAAATTTTTATATCTGTAATCATTCCTCATATCATCAAGGGCAGGTAGTGCTGATATTATGGGTATTGGGTAAAGATCTCCCCTATTTTGACAATATTCCTCTCAGATTCGACTGAAAAACTCTTTCACTGGGATTTGAAAGATTTCCGAAATTCCTTCACTGTTTACAAATTCTGCTGTTTTTCTACGTATCAATCTGGATATTCATAGAATATTCATTACTGTTCCCGAAAACTCTTCAAGGTTATAATTCCCTAAATCTATGAAGACTAATTGTATTTGAATCCAAATAAACAATTTTTCAATTGATAGTACTAGCAATTAAGGGATGAAGGAATTTACTAATACGGTTTTATTTTTAAATCCACACAGAATATCAAAATAATTTCGAGAAGAATAATATAAGATGAATCCCTACGAGAAACATACTTCGTATTCGTATCAAATTTCTCATACCCCTAAAAGTTTTTTTTCAGAAATAAAAAAACCATTTTTTTTGATCATGCACCTTTAAAAGAATATATAGAGAGATGAGTCTTAAAGGATCAGATCATTTACCATTCCATTATCATTATTCCAGTTTTATCAAAATGTGAGCGATTTTTGGTAACTAAAGGAAGGTTATACACTAGCGCTGTACTTACAATTAATGTATCCATAACCCCTATTGGTGTTCCTTTCTTATTGAGATCAGTTATGAGAAAGCCAAATTTTTTAGCAACAGCTTGAGTAAAAGGTAAGACATCTAAATATTCTATCAACTCTTCAGTGGCTTTAAAATTACTTCCTACCTTTGAGGAGTTATAAACTCCTTGATATAACTCCCAAAGCGTCACATGGGTTATAAAAAAATCATTGGTTTCAGAGAGTATTTTCTCTAAATAATCTTTAGCTGTTTTGTCATTTCTTAATATTTTGATCAAAAAATCTGTATCTAGAATCAAGTATTTCACCAATAGGTTAGTATCGCAATTTAATGTCTTTTCTCTTACTATAAAGCGATTCAACTGAATCAGCTAGGTCTGTCAGCTCTTTATTACTAGATAACCAATTCAAAAAGTCTTTTCTTTTCTTCTTTGCTTGAAGCAGTCGTTTTATAACTTCAGTAAAAGATTCATTTTCTTTTTTATACTCTTTCAATAAATTATATGCCTCTTCGGAGATAGTTATAGTCTTGTGAGCCATTTACATCATATCATTTCTTTGTATGTATTTATGTGTATTGATAGTTTATAAATTTTATTGAGAGAAGAATTTTCTGAATGGGACGATTATATCGAATAGAAGGCTTATCAGCAAAAAGAATTATTCCTCATAGGTTAACTGAAATAAGCACTTCAAAAAAAACCCCAAAAAGTCTAAAACAATCATTAACTGAACTCGTCAAGATTCTCGAAGAAGAGAGAAAATATTCTGAATTAATTGAAGATAAATCATATTTTAAATTGAAAATCCATAATTGCCTGTTTTATGACATCGTAATGGAAGAAACACGAGTCTGTAAGGTTACTGAAACACTCATGAGTGAGCTCACTAATAATCTAGCCATAAAAGAAAACTGTTTTAGTGATGGTGATTCATAGTGCCTCTTCAGAATAAAGAAATCATAATAATTACATATAGTATTTTAGAAGATCCTCACCTATGGTTATAATTGTTAAAGCTAGCTTTTGAGAAATTTTGGTCCAAAAAATAAGATAATTTTCTCAAATCAATACCTACCACCAAATACAATCCTAATACATTTTTTACTTGGAATAAGTGGGGGTTCAAACACTGGAAGCTTATCTTTTGTTTTTTCAGAGTTATTGCGATTCTAATTTTTCGAATAGAAATATTCAGCGTGTCTCTTTAGAACTAATCACACTCATCTCACAATTAATGTGTCAAAATCCTATGGATTCAACCTTATCCAAAGGCTAAAATTTTATTAGATCAAGTCATATTCTTTCTCAATTCCTCCAAACTTGATGAACAAGAATTAATATCAACTTGACTGAATAATAGAAGCTAAAAGAGATGAAAAAGTGTCCCAATTGTTCACATAATAATCCTCTTGAGTTTAAATTTTGCTCAAATTGTGGTACTCAATTTTCTCAACCACAACAAACCACAATCACCACAACTCCTGTTTGTTCTAAGTGTAACTCTAAAAATCCAAGTGGTACTCATTATTGCATTTTCTGTGGTCAACCTATTCCGCAAGTCCCTCAACAGAAGGTCGAAAATGAATTAGCTGCTTATTGGTATTGTTCTTCAGATCAAGAACTTATGAAAGAAACCTCTCAAGATCATCAATTTCCCCTCTCTATAAATATTGAAGAATCCGTGACAGAACTTATCAATAAAGGAAAAATCAAGCCTGAACAAGCAAGTTTAGCAACAGAAATCGCGAAAAAAGTTTTTCAAGCAAGACCCGACATGAAATTTCCTGTTTTAACTCGTGTGAGATGCCCAATTTGTCTACGAGATACTTTAGCCCCAGTAACGTTTCAACCCTTATCCACACTTCCATCAAACACTCCTTCATATCTTTCTACAGATGTTCCTTATATTCCTTATACATCTCCAAAGTATTTCCCAGATATCTATCGAGAAAGATCTTCAATATTAGCATGGATCCGAAATGGTTATGATTTAATTCTCCAAAACCCTCAATTCCTAATAATCCCAATGATTATCATTTTGATGGAGGTATTGGTAAATTCATTTGGAATACGATTATATGATAGTAGCAGCCTACTAAGTATGCTTTGGTCAGGTTTTCTTCAAGAAGAATTCCTAAGTAATTCAATTGAATTTACCATAGGAATTTTAGCCGATATGATCATTGAGACAGTCTTCATTACGCTGGTACTCGTTGCTTTTACTTATACAAAAAATTATGATAAGCCTCTTACCCTTTCATCAGATTATATACCTACCCAGACTTCATATTTTTTCCCAAGAATTTTGGGTGCTAAACTTTTTTTTGATGGAGTCTTTTCCTTAGAATTCATTGTTTACAATCTAGTTGCTCAGTCTTTCAGTACCACAATGGATTACGTGGGATTATTTCTTTCCATGTTTGTTTCAATAATCTCATTAGTTTTTATCTTCTTCCCTCTAATATTTCTTAGATATCTTTATCCCATCATCGTTCTAGAAAAGAGGGGAGTGTTAAAAAGTATATTTGGTTCGATTAAATTTGCTAGACATTTCCTCTCGATTACCATACTCATCCTCATAGTCTTTTTTATCCTCCCTCTGATGCTTCTAAGTTTAGCTCCTTTAGAATTATGGGAACTTGGTATAATCGATTTAATCTATCGATTGATTGATACTTTTCAGATTATTACTGTTACTGTGGGATTTGACAAGTTTAAGTCAACAATAGATTTCTAGTTGCTAGTTGTAGGGGGGTATTTCTCATTATGAGACCAGAGACCCCCCTAAATTGCCAGGTTATATTCAATAACACATAATATTTTGAAAAGATCCAATTGAATCTAGATCGTGTGTTGTCTATTACCAGCTGAGGATACTTTTTTATAAGATGAATTAATGAAATTACACTCTATCCCTGTAACATCAACACTTGGGATTTGGTATCTATTTTCCTCTAATCAAACTTTGGGGTTTTAGTTTTTAGATGAAAACCAAATAAAAATAAATAGTGAGAATAATGAAAAACAAAACCTTATTATCAAAACAATGTCCAGAATGTAATTTTGTACAAACCGTGATTTTTTGTAAATGCAAATCTTCCATCCATTGGGATCCTAAAGATGGGTGGGTTTGCCAAGATTGTAATAAGAAATATTCAGGTAATAAAAGAAAAACTCGTTGTCATCTTTGTGGAAAAAAATGGAAGTGGGAAATTTCACGTTCACAATATCCAAATATTGGAATGAGATACGTGTAACACTCCAGAACATCTCTTATTTCTCTTTTTTATCATAAAAGAAAAAGAAGGAAATTAAATGTTTACACAAGCTGAATCACTAGTTTTTTCTATTCTAATATTATTTTTTATTTTGATTACTTTTCTTCTTATCCTCTTCATTTTACATTTGATTTGTGCAGAAGAACCAATTACATTTCCTGAAAGGATAAAATGGTATCTAGGATTTTCCCAAACTAAAGTTCTTTCTAATTATACCAATAAAATATCTTCCAATGAAATAAAAAATGAGTTGGAGTCTTTTCACAGCATTCCAAAAGGAATAAGCGATTTTTCACGGAAGCTAAGACAAATAATTGCAGTAGGTACACGCTTTGTTGTCCCTAGCTTACTTATTGTTGGAGTAATCTATCTTGAATTTCAGGACTCGAGAGAAGAACCATTTGATCTGTTGGCGTTTTCTATGGTAGTTTTCGTAGTATTAACAATTATTGTTGGTCACATCTCCATTCTATTTATTCCAGAAGTACTAGGTGAACTTTGGGGAATAATTGAACCAAATAATAAACCAGAGGAATATAAAAAATTCATTGAAAACTTTCAGAAGCAATTAAATAACAAAAACTGGTTAGTCTTAGGAATATTCGGTGCTGCAATTGGAGCCTGGTCAGTGAGAGAGGCTTTTTTTATCTGGACGAAAATAATATTCCTTGATCTTTCTGAGTCTTTAGTGACAGTGTACCATTGGATGAATTGGATAGTATCCACAATTGTGTTCATTGTCGGAATTTTGGTTGGTTTGACCATTGGCCTTATTACTTGGCGAATATGTGTTACTGGAAACCAGATTAGGCAATTTGCAGAGAAAATTGATGTTGAAGAGCAACTAGGATACCATGATCAATGTTGGGGCCTTTCCTCTATAACAAAGACATTCAGTCCTAATGCGTTTCTACTTGTATTGTGGATAGGAGACCTGCTTTTCTGGATATTAATTGGTCTAGACCTATTTGGAAATGATTCAGGTGAGTTTTTTATTGTTTTTTCAATTATTTTTGCCATATTGATAATCATATCATGGTTTTCTATAGTCTATCCAATATTTGCGATCCATAGAACTATGATTAGCACGCGTAATAGAATAAACAAGCGGTTATTTCGATTAGAACAGGAGTTTCGTACACAATTAGATCATTATTTGAAACAAGATAAACCTTCACCCAGCTCTTCCCCAGATAAGAGTAAGATTGAGGAACAGCTTTTAAAATTCGAAAGAAAGAGAACCTCCCTGGATTATTACAATTTATATCAAAACTATCCAGTTTGGCCGGTAAAAGTGTGGTTTTATTTTTCAATTGAGGTTATTAGCATCATAAGCCTCATTGGATCTTTATTTGGTATTGTCTTTAATTTCTAATTAAATAAAGTGTACATTTAAATAAGCTCTTCTTTACGCCTTCCATGTAATCTGAGGACTATTACGTATTGGTATTCGTTGATATTTAATAGCGGGATATCCTAAAGATAGAACTGCATAGACTTGTTCCTCCTCTGATATTCCAAGCTCATGAGCAATTTCTGGCCTTCTTTTTAGTGCTTCAATAGCATATCCAATAGCACAGGTACCTAATCCGTGAATATGAGCAACTAGCATAAGAGTATTAACTGTGAAACCGACATTTAAGGAGGCCATTGAATCCTCCTTAGGTGCAGAAATTAATATAATCACAGGAGGGTTATAAAAAAGTGTATCTTTTTCTGTTTTTGCTTCCTCTTGCCAGATTCTCCATTTTCGCATCCTACGAATCATGGTTGGATCTTCCACTGACGAATTTTCAAGCATTTGTAGTATTGTGAGATAAAATCCCCGTATTTTCGTAACGAATGGATTGATAGCTTTTCCGTGAAGTACCAAAAATCGAACATTCTGGGAATTGCTTGCTGTAGGAGCATAACAACTAGTCTGAAGGATCTCTTCTAGAAGGGTTTTGGGAATTGGCCTAGATTGAAACTGTCGAATTGAACGTCTTTCATGAAATACTACCAAAAATTCCTCTGGAGAGAAAATTTTCTTCGAAATCGCTTGAAATTTTTTATAATCAAGCTTTTCGTGCCGTATAGCTTCCTCTGGACATATGCATAAGCAATGACCACAAAGAATACAATATTCCTCGTAACTCGTTCCTATCCCTTCCTTTTTTTGGAAAAAGATTTTTGAGGGACAAGTCTTAACGCATAATAGGCACTGTGTACATAAATCAGGTAATACTTCAATCATAGAACCACGCTTCTATCAATTCTTTTATCACAGAGAATTATAATTTTTAAATTAAATTTTTTTAACTGCAATTTTCATCAACAGGTTAAAAAAATGATTAATCCTATCCTATGAAGTAAAAATTCGAAAGGATCATTTTTTGCCTTATTTTTTCATCTAAAGGACATGTATTTTAAAGATTTAATGAAGAAAATACAAAATGTTGTCAAATAGATATCATAATTGTTAAAGCTAGCTTCCTAGAAATTTCATAATGGAAAATTCTTGTATATGACGTTAAACGTTGGTAGCTCACTCTCCATCTTCGTGGAACTCTGAAGTTTCTATTATTACAAAAGAAAAAAGGATGAAAAGGGTAAATTATCGATCCTTCGTATTCCAAACAAAAAGAATTTCTCTTAAGTAAATTTAATATCCCCAGTGGTGGTTTCAATGGAAAAATCATATTGTAAATTGGAAGAAGCAAAATTCGAGGAGGTATAGGAGGTACTTCCTCCAGGAAGAGTGATCGTACCAGTAGAAACCGAAGCGGTTATTTTAAGCCCCACATCTTGATGAAGATCAGAAATAATGTCAATATCACCAGTAGTGACATCAATAGTAAATGAGTGGGTTAGGGAACTACTACTAGTAGGGGGATTATCCGTAAAATCTACATTAATCGTTCCAGTAGTGGTAAAAATCGACCAGAGGGTGGAAACAGTAGAATGAACATTTAAAATAGCAAGCTCTTGATCTCCAGTAGTGGTTTGAAGGGTGGGAGAGGAATCAGTTAAAGTTACATCCGCAATCGAAAAAGTAAGGACACCAGTAGTAATTACAACATCGAGGACAGAAACAGTTACAGTACTATCCTGAAGATTGACATCAATATCCCCGGTAGTAACCAATAGATTAAGCTGTAATTCGATATTATTGCTTACATTGATAATGAGATCATATTTATAGTTTGTGGTAAGTCCCGAATCTTGAGAATCGAAGGAGATTTGCATAGTATCGGAATCAATTTCAGATGAGGTGACTTCCTTAGCTTCTGCTAAAGTATCATCAGATCCTTCTCGAATAGAGACCTTATTAACAACATTTACCAAGTAAGAAGCAGTAGAATCGACTTCAAAAGTGATGGAACCAACACTTATTTGGAGATCTAAAATCAGAGTCGTATGAGTAGATTTGGCTATAGTAACAGGAGATTTATCCCCTGCATACTTAAAATTACCAAAAGGAACAGTACATCCGCTAAGGACGGAAATAAGAACTAGAAGAACTATAGGAAAGGAAATCCTTAAATGTGACGCTTTCATAAAGAATATTCACCAGCTAAAAGTAAATGATATACCTTTAAAAACAATTTAAATCATTATAAAGGAGAATTTTTAAAAATAATCTTTTATAAATCCACATTGATTGATCAATAATTTATATTCAGCAAGCAATAAGGAAAAATTAATTTTCCCGTTTTCGACCGAATGAATATGATCATAGAAAGAATAATCTTCTATTTTGTGGTTTCAATCCGATAATGACCTTTACTTGCAAAATAATAGATTTCTTGTACTTTAAATGTTATAAAATTTTATATTTATCGGTCAATAAGCAGAGAAATCAATAGAATTTATAAATACAGATTATCAAGGTCGTTTAACTAAAATTAAACAACTTTTAAACAAAAAAATTGCTAAGTTTTAGATGACTGTACTGACTAGATTGGTAATCATTCCCCTCAATACGATAGATGAATAAAGATATCATAGAAGGGAACTTTACGAGAAATTTATCGATTTCAAAAATTCAATTCTTTTTGATTTTATTTTATCCATATCTTTTCCAACCCACATGAAATGACCTCCATGTGTCACCAATAGCTCAAAATCATTGAGGTTGGTTTTGAGATATTCAGCATTTAACCATTTAACATCATTATCTTCTTTACTATAAATTAACAACGATCTTACCTTAATATTATCAACTGGTATCTTCTCGATTGATGTCAAGAGCTCCACATCATGATTAAGACCTTTTTTTCTTGTACTCATTGGAACGGATGTATTGAGAAGCTTCATTACCCACTTCCTTCTCTCCTTATCATTTGAAACCAGATTAGTAAATTTCTTAATTCCTTCCTTGTCAAGTGAAGTTTCCATAGTAATCATACTCTTGAATGTCATCCTAAAAGCTATTCTAATAGCTATAGCACTAATCCAGCTCAAGAAATCTTGTATTCTATCACTTAAAAATAATTTTGCCCAAAAAGAATCCAGAGTATCAGTTGCTATCTCGTAGACTGTACTAACACCCGCTTCCATCACCAGAGCATGAGTTCTCTCGGGGTATTTATTAGCGAAGTAGAGTGCAAGAGGCCCACCAGATGAGTAGCCCATGGGGACAACCTTATCTATGGTTAACTTGTCTAATAATTCCATATACTGATCAACTTGTTCTTCATAAGATAGAGGTACAAAAGGTGTTCTTAAATATCCAGGCCTTGAAACAGTGAGTAATGAAAATCCTTCCTGAACTAAACCATCAAGAAGATACGCTTGGTCAATTCCTCCTGGTCCCCCGTGCATAAAAAATAGCACTGGTCCCTCTCCAGTTAATTTGTAATGTATTTTCCCCATTGCTATCTCCATTACTTCTCCATCATCATTACTTTAAGAGCGGATTTTTTCCACCTCATAAAACTAATACTCAGGAGAATAATGACAATTATAAATAAAATTAATACAAATATCATTAGTTCCATATCTCCGTCTTTTATTGACTATATATTAAAAATTATTTCAGCCCCCTAATTAGTAATGATTTGAAACATTTGTTTTTGAGTAAAAAAGTTGCAAGATGGAAGGGCTAATTCATTTTTTGAAATAAAAATATTACCCTTATTAAATTACTAGAGGAGGTATGAGTCTTTAAAGTTAAAAGAGTAAAGGTCTATACTGAGATAAAAACTTATTTTCAGTATCTATGAGAGAATAATTTAATCATCCTTTCATTCACCAGAGTTGATGTTGATTTTGGAAAATTCTGACGGAATAAGCATATGTAACAGTGCTACCGCCAAACATAAACAATTAGTACTTAAAATTTTGGTCTATAAATTCACTAGGAAAATCAAGTGCATTAATAATATAGGAATAAAGGGAATTAATCAAACATACTTTATGTAAAGAACCTTGTATTACCTCTACTTTCTTCGTCGTAGTATATATCGTTGTGTAGCTATGAATAGTCCTAGAATGATCAACGATTCAATAAATAATCCTCCAGAACCTATCTTTGTTGTCATTGTCGTTGAAGTTTGTCCATGTGTGATTGGTGAGGTGGTTGAGGGTATCGTTGTAATCGTTGGTGTGCTAGTTGTTGATTCAGTGGTTGGTTCTTCCCATGTGAGATCAATCTGAATTATAAAATTTTCTATGCTAGGTGAATAAGGTGGCATGTTGCTAGCTTGGACCACGAGAATGAATTCAAGGGAAGTAAACGACATTGACACTTTAAAATGTCCAGTTGTATTTGTTAACCCTGTCCAGACCTTTGTCTGGTTAGATATCTCCATTTGGACATCAGCAACCGCATTCCCTTGTGGGTTCCTAACTTCAAACGTAATCTCAATCGTACGATTATCAGTATAAATCTGTTGTATACTAATACATAATCGTCCTGCTAATGCTGCACCTAGAGTCAAATAAGTTTTTCCAGCATCACTACCTCCCTCATCATTACCAAGCGCACCAATCAAAAAGTCAGCAAAACTATCGTTATTGACATCTCCAGCGCTAGCTAGAGCATAACCAAACATATCTAAATCCTCTTCGCCAATGATAAAAGCATCTGAGTTGTCTAAATTCGCATCCTTTATCCAATGGTCTGTTTGTTTTCCTAAAATAAGGTAAACCCTTCCTGCACCAACATTCCTAGTCACTCCAATCAATATATCATCATACCCATCATTATTTATATCCCCCGCTCCTGCAAGAGACTCACCAATATAGGTTCCTGTATTCGGTCCAAAATACGAGGCATTAGCGTAACCTAGGTCTAGGGGAGAACTTCCGTTCCATTGGGTGACATCTGCACGACCAAGGATTAAATAGACCTGCCCAGCTTCACTTCCTCCTTCATCATTATCAATAGCACCTATCAGGAAGTCAGCAAAGCCATCATTATTAACATCCCTAGCTCCAGCTAGTCCATCAAAACCTGCCCAATCCCCTGCTTCCTCCCCAACAAAGGAAGCGTTAGCATAGCTGAGATCTAAAGAGGAACTACCATTCCATGCAGACACATCTGCACGACCAAGAATCAGATAAACCTTTCCCGCATCGTTACCTCCTTCATCATTACCATGTGCACTGATTAAAATATCAGCAAAACCATCGTTATTGACATCTCCCGCACCCGCTATATATTCTCCAGCTTTATCCAGAGCTTCTTCCCCAATAAATGAGGCATTTGCATAGCTAAGACCCAAAGGAGAACTACCATTCCAAGCTGATACCTCAGCACGACCAAGAATTAGATAAGCCTTCCCCGCTGCGTTACCTCCCTCATCATTATTCCCCGCACCAATTAGAATATCGGCAAAGCCATCATTATTAACATCTCCTGCACCAGCAAGTCCAGATCCTCCCGCCCAATCCTCAGCTTCTTCCCCAATAAATGAAGCATTCGCATAGCTGAGATCTAAAGGAGAACTACCATTCCATGCAGACACATCTGCACGACCAAGGATTAGATAAACTTTACCCGCTAAATTGCCTCCCTCATCATTTCCAGTGGCACTAATCAGGATGTCATCAAATCCATCGTTGTTAACATCCCCAGCTCCAGCAAGT
>WOR8_10003365_pt1 | contig 15627 bp, 17 predicted proteins | sample DeeMarSeWOR38_10_FD_19890 | JGI IMG/M metagenome (IMG submission 19890) | reverse complement strand
CGGTGAGGGTTGGAAACAAGGTCGAGCTTCAAAAACTCATCGCCAAAATACAGAAGAAAGTTCCACACATCCAAGGAACAGTCACGGCAATCGTCGCTTCTCTTTACTAGAAATTTCAGTTATAATCTCTTCAGTAGCTCACCATTACTCCATTTCTTGCTATTGTTGCGTGGAATATTATGGCAGTCGCGGACTTGAGTGACGGAGGCGAGAGGGCTTGCAGCAGGTCATCTAGTATTTGCAGCCACTTGCAAGAGATCCCGTAGGCGCAACTTTTAACTTTTTCCTAATGTAAATTTTGGTATCAACATCGGAACATTATTTCTGTAATCCACATATTCCTGGCCAAATTCTTTTGCCAATTCGTTCTCTTCCTTCCATGAAATGATGTAAATAACCGCGATCACCAAGGGAGTTACAAACAAAGAATATAGACTAGACAAAAGAAAGGATAATCCCAAATGCGCTAGTAATCCTCCAAGATATTGCGGATGACGAACAATCGAGTAAACTCCTGTTGAAATAACTCTTTCAGCTCTATGGGTTTCTGCAACCCTCAAAGATGTATGAATGACACCTTTAATACCAAACCAAGCACCTGCGACAAAAAATGGAATAAAAATCAAAAAGTTAACGAGGTAAACCGTCAAACTTAATATGGGAATCTTTACAGAAAAACCCTGAAAAAAAGGAATGAGAAACCTTTCCTGTGGAGAGAGCCATATTCCAAACCAAAAAAGGAAGAAACTCCACCCTGAAATCACACCGAAAATATCACCGATTTTCTTACCTTGTTGTTTTCCATATTTTTCTTCGAGCTTCCAGTGTTCAAGCGACAACCAATAAGGCGAAATTATGGAAATAAAACCAAATAGTGAAATATAGAACCAAATATGCAACTCAAGTCCCTCGGAATTAAAGCTTACAATTTCTATAAGCTAATACTCTCAGATTTGTTTTACCTTATTTGCCCTGTTTCAATTTGCCAGACATGATAACATCGCAAAATACGAATATTTTAAAATAAAGAAACACAAAGGAGTCAGTTAAACTCGTTTTTATGAATTGCCTAATAAACCCAAGCCAAGAACATCCCCCTATTGTTAAGAAAATGTAGCCGACTTGTTAGATTGTAAAAAAATATGGAGGTTTAATATTCGCCTGGGGGACCGCCTGGTGGCATTCCGCCGCCTGGACCTTCTTTCGGTTTTGTAGCTGCGATTACATCGTCTATTCTGAGTATCATTGCTGCTGATTCGGCTGCTGATTTTATGGCTTGTTCTTTTACTACTGCGGGTTCGATTACGCCTTTTTCGATGCTGTCTTGGACTTTGCCGTTGAAGACGTTGACGCCTTTGTATTGACCTTTTGGCTTTTCGTGTGCGGATCTGAGATCTACGATTACGTCGATGGGTTCCAAGCCTGCGTTTTCTGCTAATGTCTTTGGTATTATTTCAACTGCTTCTGCGAAGGCTTCTACCGCTAGTTGTTCTCTGCCACCAACGGTTGTAGCGTATTTGCGGAGTTCCTTAGCGATTTCAACTTCTGCTGCGCCGCCGCCGGCAACGATTTTGTTGTTTTCGATTACGTCTGAAACTACTGACAATGAATCTGTCATGGCTCTTTCGGCTTCGTCTACCATACGTTCGAGACCTGCGCGTATGAGTACGGCTACTGAGTGGGGATCTTTGCATTTTTCAACGAATATCATTTTGTCGTCGCCAATTTTACGTTCTTCAACTACACCGGCTTGTCCTAGATCTTTGGCTTTTAGGTCGTCTAGGTCGGAGATTATTCTTCCGCCGGTTGCACGTGAAAGTTTTTCCATGTCGGATTCTTTGATGCGCCTGGCTGCGATTATGCCTTCTTTTGCGAGGAAGTGTTGAACCATGTCATCGATGCCTTTTTGGCAGAAGACCACGTCTGCTTTCGAGGCTTTGATTTTATCGACCATAGCTTTCATCATATTGGTTTCTTGGTCTAAAAACGCCTTCATTTGGGTGGGGTCGCGGATGCGGATCTCAGCGCTCATTTCGGTTTTCTCAATTTCTAAGGCCGAGTCTAGAAGAGCGATTTTCGCGTTTTCTTTCTTTTTAGGCATCCCAGAGTGGACAACTTCTTTGTCGATTATTATTCCGCTTATAAGTTGCGTTTCAAGGAGGCTCTTGCCAGTTTTCTTTACGAGTTGGACGTTTTCGATGTCGGCTAGTTTTCTGTCTCCGCGCTGCTCAGTGATTTGCTTGATAGCGTCTATGGAAATTTCTGCAAGATGTTCTTTGGCTGCGCCGACTGCTTTGCTACCCATCGAAGTTAAAGCAACTTTGAGGAGGGTTTTGCGGTCGTTGGCGTCAACTGGCACAGCGACTTTATTTATGGTTTCTATGGCTTTTTGAGCCGCTTTTCGGTAGCCACTCACAAGTATCGTAGGGTGAATATTTTGGTCGAGGAGTTCCTCAGCTTTTTTGAGAAGCTCACTTGCAAGAACAACTGTAGTGGTTGTTCCGTCGCCAACCATGTCGTCTTGAGTTTTTGCGATTTCCACCATCATTTTTGCTGCTGGATGCTCAACGTCCATTTCGTCCAAGATTGCTGCACCATCGTTTGTTATGGTTATGTCTCCTAGGCTGTCGATGAGCATTTTGTCCATTCCGCGTGGTCCAAGCGTAGTCTTTAAAACTTCGCCAATTACACGTGCAGCCATTATGTTGTTTCTTTGAGCCTCTTTTCCTCTACTCCTCGTTGTACCTTCTTTCAAAATTAAGACTGGTTGTCCTGATCCTGTTGTTGTTAGATATGCCATATTATTAACCTCACTTTTCACGGTAAAACCGTATTTTCAATCGGAAATATGCAAGAAACCAACAGAAATATAAACTTTTACCCTAGCGGTTCTGCGTTTATACTTAAATGTTTTTTTAAGAACCTCTGGTTTTCTGAAAAGCGTTTTGCAATTCTTTTCTGCGACGTAATCGAAATCAACCCTCAGAACTTTTTTAGGTTACTCAATAGTTGTTGCTATTTCTAATTGAAATTCAGCGTTGTTAAGGCAAACCATTTCTAGAGATTTCCAGAGTGGAAAGGCGCAAAGTTCGCGCAGGGATTTTCAGGCGGCTTTGAGCTAGAGAACTACTTCAAGCATATGGAATAATGTGTAAGAGAAGACTGCCGCTAGAGGAGCAGAAAGTATCCAAGCCCAGATCATGTTTCGTATGGTTGCCCAGTTTACCGATTTAGAACCCCTAATCAACCCTGCTCCTATTAGGGTTCCATTGGCAGCGTGGGTTGAGCTTACGGGCATTCCCCATAATGCTGCAACCCCGAGTATCATTGAGCTTGATAAGTCGCGCGAAAAACCCTGATATGGTTGCATCCGAGTTACTTTTGTAGCCATCGTTTTAACTACTCGCCAACCTCCAAAAATTACTCCCGTAGTCAATGCAATATAAGAGGCGATTATAACCCAGAAGGGAACAGTGAATTCGGAGATGAAACCATAGTAAAGCAGTAGCATAGTTATGATTCCCATGATCTTCTGTGCGTCATTGGTTGCATCTGTAATTGAGAACAAGAAAGTTGCAGCTATTTGTAGGCGCTTGAACTTTCTATTCATCTTATCTGCTGGCTGATTTATGAAGACTCTGATTATCAATATAGTGATTAGATACGCGATTATAATTGCGATGAAAGGCGAAGTAATAAGTGGAATTATGACTTTGTTGACTATTCCTCCCACCTCAATGATTTCGAAACCTCCAGCTGCGACTCCTGCGCCTATCAAGCCGCCAATCAGAACGTGGGTTTCTGATATGGGTAACGCGTAGATCCACGAGAATATAAAGTCAAATATTAAAGACCCCAGCAATGCTGCAATAATTACTTCACCTGAGGCAAAGCCCTCAGTGATTATTCCAGTTCCTATGGTTACTGCTACTGCAGAGCCAAAAAACACCATTCCTATGAAAGAGCCGAGTGCTGATAGGGCTATAGCTTGGTTGGTTTTAACCGCTCGTGTTGCTATAATGCCCGCAGTGGCATAGGCTGCGTCTGTAAACCCGGTCCAGAAACCAAATATGAGCGCTAGTATCAATGCGAAAAGCAAAACTAGGTCAATCATGAGATCAAGCGTTCTTTATTACTATATCTTGAAGAACCAGACAGACATCTTCACACTTGTCGGTTATTTGCTCCAAGAGTTCGTATATGTCTTTCATAATCATGATTCTGATGGGGTCTTTTTCCTTGAAAAGCTCTACAATTGCGAAATCGTATAGATCGTCTGCTTCGTTTTCCAAACTATTTACGGCTTTGAACCTATTTTCTATTTCCATCTGGTTAATTTTCCTTATGTTTTTTGCAGCAGCATTTACTTCAATAACCTCTCGAAGTATGATGTTGGCAAACTCTTTTACTATGTCACCTGGTTTTTCTAGTTTGAAAAGGAAAATCTTGTTTGCTGTTGCATCGATTAAGTCGATGACGTCATCATACAAAGAAGCGAGCTTGGAAATATCTTCTTGATCTATTGGCGTAATAAACGACTTGTTCAGCTTTCGAAAAATCTTGTGGACAAGTTCATCCCCCTCATGCTCCATAACTCTCATTCTCTTGATTAAGACTTCAAAACTGTCGTATTCCCTAATCATAGTCTGGAATAACTCGGCTACTTTTGCAGCTAGGTCAGCTTGTTCTTCAAGCAGATTGAAGAAAACCTTATCCTGAGGAAGAATCCATTCTTTGAAACCCATACCATTTCCTAAAAAGACACTACCAATATTAGCTTTGCCTTATCTAAAACCGCAAAACATACTTATACTATCTATTTGTTCAAGGGGAGTAACGACGCGACTCAGCTTATGCTTTTCGGGGCAACGTGAAGCACACATCGTTGGGAATTGTACGTTTAGTACAGTTGTTTACGAATACCGTTAAAAACTAGAAGAGCCAAAGGGTTAAAAGGCGGCTAATGATGCAGCCAGCGCTGAAGAGAATAATATTTCCGTTTGTTTTAGCCTCGATAGTTATAGCCTCTTTTGCGGCACTACAGCAGCAGAAGAGCTTAACGTTAAGAGTCACCTACACAAAGTCTTGCTTGGTTCAAGTTTACTCGGAAATTCCCAGTCTTCGGGCAGTCACGACTGCCCAGTATTGTTTGCTTGCATTGCCCACCTCCTTCAGCTCCAACATCGGAACTAACAGCCAATCATCTTTAAACAACGGCACACGTACGCAAATCTACAATTACCTCAAGGGCAATCCCGGCGTCCAGTTCAGGGGAATATGCTCCGCTCTGAGCCTGCCAATTGGTTTGGCGCAGTACCACTTGGGCGTTCTCGTCAAAACAGGGCTTATATCGTTTATTCGTGACGGCAAATACAAACGATTCTTCCTTTCAAAGAAGTTCTCACGGAAGCAAATGTTGACGATCTCCCTTTTACGCCACAAGACTACTCGCAGAATTTTGGAAGCGTTGTTGAACAAGAAGCAGTTGGCGCACTGCGAATTAGCGGGTGAAGTTTCGATAACATCGCAAGCCTTGACATGGCAGATGAAACGCTTAGGAAAAACATCATTCGTTCTGCAAGCTAGCGAAGGCTTAAAAACCATTTATTCGTTGGATGAGAACTCAAAACCGAGTCTGATACAATATTTAATGCTTGTGGAAGAAAAACCATGAATAGATAGAATTTTGCACTGCCTTAAAGTAAGTGAATAACGTTATCACTTGTATGGCAAAACTTTACTTCATAGGCGGAGAAAACGTAGCAAGAAGAGACGCACAAGAAATCAATGAAGTTGCCTTCTTCGATGCAGGAGAGACACCAGCCGTTGCAGTCTTTCAGTGGGCAAAAGCTTCATTTGACAAAAAATACCTGCGGAGAAAGCAACTAGTCGAATATTTCAAAAGTCTCGGCGCGTCCAACATTGACTTCGTGGACTACTCCAGCACATTCGAAGAAATCACCAGAAGAGTCGAATTCTCCGACCTGCTATACTTGCCAGGCGGGTTGGCAAGCGTTTTGGTCGAGCGACTTAAAAACAGGAATGTAGATGGGCTACTGCGCAAGTACGCTGGTGTTGTAATCGGAAGAAGCGCAGGCGCCTTAGCACTGGCAAAAAAATGCGTAGTAACAAAAAACAGGCGCGCTCCAACATCCAGAATGATAAGTGGCATCGGACTTGTAGACTTCAGCGTAAAAGCCCATTACAAACCTTCAAAAGACAACGCGCTAAAAAAGCTGTCAAAAGAAGAGAGAATATATGCTATACCCGAACGTTCTGCACTTGTGTACGATAGTGGCGCGCTTTCTTTCATGGGCGCCGTGTATCTATTCCAGAATGGAGAAAAGACCCGCGCTGGATGAACAAGTCTAAATTGTTTTACCTTTGGACCGTTGCATGCGCACGTATTTATCCGCTACTTTCCAGCCTAAGAATAACCTCACAAATAATTTTATAAATTATTGTTGGCTTGTATATTTGAGGGCGATTCTTTGCTTTGCGCATGTGTTTTAATAAGAACCACGCACGGCAGATTTGAAGACGTTGTCGAGTTTCTAGGTCAATTGAAAGGCGTTAAACGAATCTTTCCAACCCTTGGTAGATATGATGTCGTCGTAGACCTTGAAGCTTCTGACCTTAAGGCTTTAGACGCTGCAGTGTTAAAAATGGGCAAATTTGCTGGGGTAGTCTTCACAGAAACTCTTGTGGAGATAAAAAGCAGGGTGGACGAAAAATGTTGAACGCTTGCATATTGCTGAAAATTGTTCCCATCAAAGCTAATGCTATTCTCTTTGCAATTCAGGCTATTAACGGCGTAAGAAAAGCATATTTCACATACGGGCGATTTGACATAGCAGTTTTTGTTGATGTAGCAAATTACAAGGAGTTAAGAGAGGTCACGACCAAAATAAACGGTATTGAGGGAATAAGAAGCACAGAAACATTGCCTGAAGCATAATCTTGCAGCTATTATATGCTTGCGTGATGAGTTCGTAGAGAAGAGATACTGCATTTTCCAGTCTCCACTGAATCATCAAGATTAGGTTGTTTTGCTGAGAACTTGATTTTCTGCGCATAGCTCAGTGCTTTCACTCAGGTTTATTAATTGCTATAATACTCCAAAGATTTTTTCCTTGAGAATTCGTCGAGAGATTCTTAGTAGCCCGGGAGAGATTCGAACTCTCGTCGAGGGCTCCAGAGGCCCCTATGCTTGACCGCTACACCACCGGGCTTCATTTCTGCCATCAAAACACGTTTTCTATGTAATAACTTTAGCGTTATCTTATCCAGCATTTTTTTTCTTGAGGGCGTCTCGGATGCAGTAGCAGTCTTGATTAATTGGACTCCAGTCGCCACAGCAACTAAGTGTATCCACTATTGGATTTTTGCTTTGAGCATAGAGTATTGAACAGAACATTTTTGAGGGGTACTCGTATGGGCTATGGCTTCCGCAGTTGCCACAGTATCTTTTTTCTTTCTCAACGGTTCTCATTTACTCTCCCCTATAGCGCCAAACTTTTCTCGTTTAAGATATGGTATGCGCGTGAACCTGCTACCCAGTCTTTCAATTACAGAAGCCACAATTATTGGGAATATTATTAACGCGTCTCCAATAACCATTCCTTTGTCGGCTTCACCCTTAACTTTTCCCCAACTCACACTCTCGCTTAGAGTGGAGCCTGATAAGCCTCCGGTTTCAGGGCGATCCATAGTTATCACTAGAGCATAGTCCATGCCCTTATTTGCTGCAATAGCGGCAGATTGTACAGTGTTTCTCGGTACTCCGCCACCTATTACTACCATGCCGTTTTTTGGTGATTTTCTACAGATATTGCATATTTGCGGTACATCCTTGAAGGCGTCAAGTTTCAGCATGTTTTTATGTTTCTTTTGCGAGGTGTGAAGTAAATGGATATAACCAAATTCCGAGTCGCGGACGGCGGGCATGAAGATAGGCACATCTTCCTCATACGCAGCGCGAAGAATCGAGGTTTGGTCCTCAAGCCTTTTGCCAAGTTCCCATGCAAACTCGTTTGAAGAGATGCTTTCACCTCTCCGCTCAGTAGCAATTTCACGGTAAATTTCAGCAATCTGGTAATCTAGTTTTACGTAATCTTCTTCTGGAACTAATACATCGTAAATGCGGAAAATGTGGTACTTGCAAAGCTCGCGGTCATCCGTCGTCCAACTTCCCGTGTAATGGTGCCCGTTCAAAGCTTCAATGGCGTCGTGAACCATGCTGGCTCCTGTACTAACTACAACATCAACGAGCTTTTTCCGAATGAGGTCAGCGACGAGCGCACGCATTCCTGCAGGAACCACGGCACCAGAAAGAGCTAGAAACACGGTGCAATCTTTGTTCCGCAACATCTTCTCGTATATGTTGCATGCTTCAGCGAGCCTACCCGCCCCGAAAGACCCTGAACCCTGAAACTGTTGCATTAACTGGTCCACAGTCAGTGTTCCGTCTATTTTCATGTGCTTCACTGGATTCTGCAAGTAATCCTTCCGTTTCATCAAAATCACCGTCTGTATGATTTTATGTTCTATAGAGTTTAAAAAAGCCCTTTTTTATATTTCGTTAAAAAAGGTGAAATGCGAATCCGCGGAGGTTTGAACTTGGTATATCCAAGTTACCTTAAAAGTGCGTTTGGCCACATATTAGATGCTCAGCCGATTATTTTTTTCAAGCTAGGAATTTTTTTCAAGGGAATAATCACTCCGAGGCAGATGAAGAGAGTGACCACTGAAATCAAGGGAACTTCAACTATAGAGTTCAGCGTATTGCTACTGATTGTAAAACCGAAATATCCTCTTTGAAGTGATTCAAGAACCATAACGTGCAACAGGTATATCGGAAGGGTGTTTTCACTGATTTGTCTAAGCAACCAACTACTTTTGGGATGTCGGTTCTCCGTCTGGTTTGAGGAAGCCTGAAAAGTATTCAACAGCATGAAAAGCGTAACTGAGGCTAAGATCATTGTTGGACTGAAATACTCATGGAAGAAATAAGTTAGTGTTCCTCCAACAGTAGCAGCTATCAGATACGTGCCGACCGCGGTTAAAGCGATCCCAATAAGGAAAAGCCCCAAAAGAATCGAGCGACGAACTCGCATATTTAGAAGGTATATGCCCAACATGTAATATCCTACCCACCAGGGAATCATTAAGAGATTGCTGTCGAAGTTGTACCCAAGTAGACCGGGAAGCGACATAATTAGTGGACTCAAAACCCAGACACCAATGAAGTATTTGAACGTCTTGCGGTCTATATGAGCCACCAAAACACGTAAGACCGGGGTTAAAAGGTAGAGACCGATAAGCATGTAGAGATACCAAAAGTGAAAGTATGGACCGGACAGCAGTCCTTGTACAAGGGAGCGTGAAGTAAACGGTTCTTGGTTGGCGAAAAAGTCCCAGGCAAAGTAGGCACCGCCCCAAAAAAGAAAAGGCAATCCTATTCGAGTCCATCGTTTACTAAAAAAAACTCTCAGTGGTTCAGTTTTGGATGGCTGAAGCAGAAGCGCCCCACTTAACATTACAAACAAGGGTACACCCACTCGGGATAATGATTGGTAAATATCAACGAACCACCAACGCCAAATTTCAAATGGGGCTGCTGGTTGAAATGAGGTTGCATCCCTTGTAGCGTGAAGTACAATAACTGCTATGATAGCTACTGTTCGAATTAGATTAACAGGAACAGAAAGCTTTCTCCCCTGACTCAGCTTCATCAACCCTAATGTTTCTTCTCTAACAATGCTTTACGCTAATAAAATTTAAATTGCCACAAATAAGCTTTCAAAACGGGGTGATGGCGGGTCCGCTGGGATTTGAACCCAGGACATTCAGCTTAGAAGGCTGACGCGCTATCCGTGCTGCGCCACGGACCCTCCGCGGAGACTTCAATAATAAAACATGTTAAGATATAATTTTATCTACTTTGTTCTTCTGATTCTGTAATTGGCTTGTATTCCTTTTTTACGGAATGGTTATTTGATGTATTTTGCCCAGATAGCAGCAAAAGCTACTGTGAGGACAGCAAAAAACACTAACATCCATAGCCCGAAAGTAAACAGGCTAGTCCAAACGTTCAAACTAACCTTCCCCCTTCCCCATTAAAACTGACGTTTCTGTAGTTTTAAAGCAGTATTTCATTATCGTAATATGTCAGATAACATTAGCGGTCGCCTTTCAAAATAAACCCTTTATTAAGACATGAGATAATTTTTTTGAGGAAAAGGCAAATTGCTAAAACTTTGGAGTAGAAAAGGAAGAGCCGTCAAGAATTGGCGTTCAAGGGCATGGAGCATCGATCCAAACAAAACAAGCATATCCATAGTGGTCAAAAAAGAAAGACCCTCGCGACATATGCCGCCTTGGATTTATAAGAAATGGATTTTATCTCAAATCACCTAAGGTGGAAGGGAAAGCTTCAAAGCGAGTTGCAACTTACTCTTTCACCTCCAAAAGCGGCAACTTTTTGAGAGCTAATTTTTGTTTAAAAAAAAGGAGCGGTTGTGCGGGAGATATCACCACTTTCTGTACGATGTAATTTTACCTATCGAATTTGACGCCCCCCAATCAAATACTCCTCAGTAAACGTGAGCCAGTTTCAGGGTTTGCCTGAAAAAAAGAATGTTTGCAACAGATAAATTCTTATTCAAGAGAAGAGTGGGCTAGTAGCTGTATGACGAGAACTAAGGCGCTAGCTTTGTTTTCAGGCGGCTTAGACAGCACACTTGCTGTTAGGCTAATTCTAAATCAAGATATCGATGTTATTGCAGTTAATTTTGTGACTGCCTTCAGTTCATGTTCGAAAGATGGTTGGGGAGTAGCTGATGCCGCAAAGCAATTGGGTGTACCTCTTAAGGTTCTGGAGTTCGGCAACGATTATTTGAAGCTTGTTCGAGAGCCCAAACATGGGTATGGCAAGAACATGAACCCTTGCGTCGACTGCAGGATATTCATATTGAAGAAGGCAAAGAAGTACGCAAAGGAAATAGGCGCAGACTTTATTTTCACAGGCGAAGTTCTCGATGAAAGGCCAATGTCCCAGCATTTCAGCGCCTTGAAGATTGTTGAGGAAGAGTCTGGATTGAAAGGCAAAATATTGAGGCCTCTGTCAGCGAGATTGCTTCCTGAAACGGTCATCGAGAAAAAAGGTTTAGTTAATCGAGAGAAACTCTTGGGTATCCGCGGCAGATCTAGGAAGCCCCAGCTTAAACTCGCCGAGGAATTCAAAATAGAGAAGTATCCGTCTCCAGCGGGCGGGTGTTTGCTCACGTGCAGGGAATATACTAACAAACTGCGAGATCTTTTCAAGCATAAGAAACGTTGCTCCATGGCAGACGTGTCTTTGCTGAAAGTAGGTAGGCACTTTAGATTTGGGAAAAACAAGATAATTGTGGGAAGAAACGAAGCGGAAAACGCTGTTTTAACGGAGAAAAAGGCGAGGAGCGACTATTACTTTGAAGTCCCCGATATTGGTAGCCCAGTGGCTGTTCTTCAGGGAGCCAAAACCAAAAAAGCCATTAGAAAGGCAGCAGCTTTAACGGCGTTTTATTCCGATGCAAAAAGCGACAAAGTAAGAGTTAATTTTGGCAGAGAAAGCCTGAGCAAGTCCATGATCGTTTCAGTTCCAACTGAAGCTGAAGTGAATAGCCTCAGGGTTGGCAGCTGCTGAAATATTCAATTCAGATTTATGGGAGTCACCGAGGCATGGTGAATATTCCGTTATTAGAAAAACATTTTAATGCACAGTGAGACAACAGTAGATTGAGGAATTTATATGCCTACAGCCTTTGTATTAATAAACACCGAAATAGGTTCCGAGTCAGATGTGCTGAAGGAATTGAAAGGCGTTGAAGGCGTCGATGAAGCTTCCGCCGTCTACGGAGTCTATGACATAGTTGCTAGAGTCAAGGCAGACACCATGGATAAACTTAAAGAAATAGTTACGTGGCGCATCCGCCGACTTGACAAAGTAAGATCCACGCTAACGATGATCGTAGTGGAAGATCGATAATATTCCAGCTCAAAATTTCCTTTTCTTTTGTCAGGTTAGTGAAAATGTTAAGCGATCAGCATAGGCGGTTAAAAAGCTCCTACTGCAACTTTCGCACAATCAAATATGAATAAGGACGTGACGCTGTCAACTCAATTACTGGTTACACTGGTGAAAGAAGAACTAGAATGCCTCGGTCGGCAACAACTTTCAAAACAACAAAAGAATTGGCTGAACATGCTCGAAATCATTACTGTTAAGAGAATTATCATAATCTTTCCTTTTTACTTTAAAGATTAAGATAAAAAATGGCACTTAGCCTAAATCACTGTTATAATGTGTGGTTACATAATTTGTCAGAAAAAAAGAAAAAGGTTTAGTAGTTCTCGCACCAAACCTCGAAGTAGCTTCTCGCGTGGCTACATACAGGGCATTTATCAGGTACCTCATCGCCCTCAAAGACGAAACCGCAGTTTCTGCATTTCCAGTTGATTGGCGTTTTCTTCTTGAAAACTTTGCCTTGTTCCACGTTTTCAAGCAACTTCAGATATCTGCGTTCGTGGTATGCTTCTACTTTGGCTATGTTGCGGAAGGTTTTTGCCACTTCACTGAAGCCCTCTTGCTCCGCTACGTCTGCGAAGTTTGGGTAGATTGTACCCCACTCCATTTTTTCTCCTTCAGCTGCAGCCTTCAAGTTTCCTGCTGTTGATGCGATTACGCCTGCAGGATACGCGGCTGTTAGCTCCACCATTCCACCGTTGAGATGTTTGAAAAACAGTTCAGCATGCTCCTTCTCGTTGTCAGCAGTCTCTTGAAAGATAGCGGCGATTTGCTCATAGCCGTCTTTTTTGGCTACGCTAGCAAAGAAAGTGTATCGGTTTCTAGCTTGAGATTCGCCTGCAAACGCTGCTAAGAGGTTCTTTTCTGTTTTGCTACCCTTAAAATCCATAAGTATATTCCCCTATCTGTTAGGGTATTTTACTAGTGAGATAAAAACAGTTCCCCCGTAAAAAGCTTTTTTGACGTTTGCGCATATGAGCTCTGAAGTGCCTATAGCCCCCCTTATCAATATATGTAACTTTGATTTTATCTTTGAAGGCTAGAAAGCTTGCGTTTCCAAGTCTCTGAGAGTTACTCAAGGTTGAATGCCGCACTTTTTAGTTTAGCTTGCCTAGCTTAGTCCGCCTGCGGCGCCGTAGAGCTTCAAATGTGAATACTCCCATGGCAAATCCGGTCACCAAGGTTAGCAACAGAAAGAAAATTTTGAACGTGTAGTTTTCAACAGAATAGTGTATGACGAGAACAACGAGCTCAACTATTAGGATCATCATGAAGATAATAGAGTAAAACAGCATTTTCGGTAGCAAACGATGGCCAACCTGAATGTATCCTCTGACGCTGGCTTTGGCTTTGGTTACGTATTCCCCGTAATTGTTTTTCTGCAAGTAGCCCAAATCTTCGAGCTTCTGCAGATGTCTGTAAGCAACGCTGGGACTGCTAAGATTCGCGCCTTTCATTACATCTCGCGGACCTAAAGGTTTGCCTCTTTTAACGGCGTACAGGTACACGCTGAGTGTGATGCCTTCAAGGTCCCCTTTATCTATACTCGGCACATTCAAGCCCCACATTCAGTGCCTATTTTGGCGCATAATGCGTATTAGTTTTGCCTAAAGTTTCAAGAGGTTTGGCTCTTGAAGAGCAGAGGCAAGCCTACGAATGGAAGCGACAAAGCCCACAAATCTAGGTTGTGACCCAGCAACCATGCATACCAGCCACTCCACAATTCAGGTTTTCCGAAGAAAATCCAAGTCAGGTAGTTCCAAAAGAAGTACAAACCCAAAGCAATGATTATAACGCCTAACGTTCTTAGCTTCAGCTTTTCTAAAGTTACTGTTCCGATGGACCTCATCGTAAAGTATGTTGTGAACAATGCCAGTGTAAGCAAACCAATTGTAGTCAAGCCGAAACTAAGCAGGTTTTCTGGATGAGAGGCAAGGTATTCTGTTCCTTTTAACATTACAGTAGAGATCCACATACCGGTATTATTGAGCCAAAAAACGAAAATGTAAGTCGTGCCCACAATCAATCCCCATTTTATCGCATCCTCTCCCGGTTTGTTCGATTTCAACTTGGAAACCAGTTTAAACAAGGCAATTGGAATAGCTGTCGCTGCTACCAAGCAAGGTATACCTGTTGTTATCAACAAGTCCACGTTAAATTGTAGCCCTGTCCCACCAATACCGGAACCCCCTAATTGGACGGGTAGAACGCCCCATACGCCTGATACAAAGAGCCCCAGCCAATAAACCGCCTCCAAAACCAAAATCCACTTCAAAATCCTCAATATTTTCGGTTTCGAAAAATCCTTCTTGGCAAAGTAGAAGATTATCGCTGTGAAGGCGATTAGACTAGCTATAAACCTGAAAACAAGACCCACAACTGAGGAAATATCAGTTACAAAAATCCAGAATCTCAAAGCTGAACTCCCCAGATACTCCCATTCGCCAATCCATGAGAGAGTAAACATAGCGTGGAAAGTGAAAAGGAAATAACTAATAACAACGATGAGCAATCCGATTTTCAGCGGTGAATAGAATCTTGACTCTGCCATAGTCTTAGCCGGCATCTTATTTTGAAACCACTTCGTTCGATTCAGTTATATTATGTTTGCGGTTTTCAACCTGCAAGAATATCTCTTCATCAAATCAGCAACGCACAAAAAGGTGGTCTTAAATACATACGTACTCTTTACTATTAATTCAACAATGTCATAGGGAGTGGCTAAGGTTGAGATTAAGTGAAAAGCAGATAGCCACGTTTTTATTCGTAGCCCAAGGCGTAGGCGGAATATTCGTAGGCATTTTCTTAGCTGCTTATTTGGGAGGTCTCCCCACGACCAAAGTTCTCCATTCGGAGCCTGCTTTCAGGATTGCGCTCTACATATTTGGTGCAGTGGTCTTAGTACTAGTGCTGGCAGGTTTTGTACTCGCAACTCTTTCAAAGAGAGAATAGCGCTTCTTTTAACGTCAAAAACAGCGTGAAAATGTAGTCATATGTAGAGAAAACCCTGAATTCCTTGAATTCCTTTACATATTTATTTAATTAGAGCATCTTTGAATTTAACGATGAAAGCGGAACATTTTACATGGTTATTACTATGCCCAAAGAAATCACCTTAATAGTTGAGCAAGATGTTACATCTGCTTCAGATGCTTCAAACAACCTTGTACTAATGATCGCTGTAATAGCGATTGTTTTGGTGATTGTCATAGTCGCCCTAATTTTGATTTTGAGAAACCGCTAAAAACAAAAAAAGGGAAGGTTGCGCGGGAGAAATCGCCACTCAGAGGCGAAAAATATATTTCTGTTTGTATATGCTAATTTTTGGTAATATAGAGGGGGATACGCCTCTATGGCAAAGGAACAAAACGAGCAACATAGTGATCTTGAGCAACAGCTGGAAGCGGAAAAAAAGCGTTCAGAGGGCTACCTAACGCAATTGAAGTATTTGCAGGCAGATTTTGAAAATTTGAAGAAGCGTTACGATCGCCAAATGGAAGAAACCAGAAGATACTGCACAGAACGCTTGGTAATTCAGCTGTTAGATGTTCAAGACGAGT
>WOR8_10009310_pt1 | contig 15628 bp, 16 predicted proteins | sample DeeMarSeWOR38_10_FD_19890 | JGI IMG/M metagenome (IMG submission 19890) | reverse complement strand
TTATTTTGATCGGTAACTTACAGGAAGAAAACCTGAAGAAAATGCGTGCCGCTTTGAAAAGTGGCTATATGCCGAACAAGGTTATTTCGCTACAGCAACCAGATAAGGCAGGTTTAGGTTACCAGAGAATTCAAGGTAAAGCCACGGCTTACGTTTGTCGGGGGCAGATATGCCTTTCTCCAACGAATAAACCAGAAAAAATTCGTGAGTTTCTTGGGTTGATATAACATCATGAAAAAAGTGTTTATTTCAGGGCCTATTCTGGGCATGGAAACCAATCAAGGTTATAGAAGAACCATAGCTGAAATCTGCGAGAGACTAGGGTTTGACGTTATTGATCCTTGGCATCGTGAAAAAAGTCTCTATGAAGGTGATGAGGAATGGTGGTGGCCTAATGTTCCCGCCCAAGGCTTTGTAAAAAGAGATTTGGAGGACGCTGAACGATGCGACATCATGATTGTCTATCTACCTAAGCTTTCTGCAGGAGCATGTATGGAACTATTCTATGCCAAACGTAAGGGCAAAAAGGTCATAGTTGTATCTGAAATAGAAAGTCTAAGCCCCTGGATTGAGATACACTCAGACCTTATCATAAAAAAAATTGATTCTCTAAAGGATGAACTTAGAAAGTTCCAATAGGAAAAAAGTAAATCAACAACAAGTAGGTCTGTCAACTAAGAAGTAAAAAATAGCTGAGGCGCCTGTTTTGAGTAACAACCGTCGTTCGCTAGTGAAAAGTTTTGAAGGAATCTACGTATTAGTAATCCAAGTTGAAGAAGATATTGAAGCAGAAGTTGGTGCGCTAGGCAGAACAATTTTTACCAAGGGTTTGTATGCTTATGTTGGATCGGCACAGACAAATATGGAACAGCGGATAAAGCGCCACCTTAGAAGGAAAAAGCGAAGGTTCTGGCACATTGATTACTTACTCGATAACCCTAAAGTAAAGATTATAAAAGTTTTTTTCAAAGAAGGGGATAAGACGGAAGAATGCAAAACTGCTAACTATCTTAGCGAAAAGGGAGAGCTAATAGCGAGTTTCGGTTGCTCAGACTGCAAGTGTAAAAGCCATCTATTTCACGTTAAGAATTTCAGATTTCTACTAGGAACTATGAAAGTATTCTCCATAGAAACATAACGCTTTTTAAGAGATGATAGGGAAGAATACGTAGTCTATCATTGAAGCGGTTGTAGTCTAGTTTGGCTAGGACATCAGCCTGCCACGCTGACGACCCGGGTTCAAATCCCGGCGACCGCACCAAAGAAGTGACTTCTTGGGAGGAGAAGACATAAGCATTTTTTATGCGTTAATGTTCTTTAGAGCCAACATGCATCCACAAAGAAGACCATTCAATTTTAGAGTTCTCATTCTCGATTTGTGCAGGTATATGGTTAATGTAGCAATGCGTCAAAACTGAATTTATTTTAGACAAGAAAATCATTTATATCGTGATATTGGTAGCGTCATAATAATGAAGAGGACGTAATAGTTTGAAAAAAATTAGATTTGGTGTTTTTCTTCCCTTTTACGGATTTAATGCTGGAAGGAGAACCCTCAATTCTCCTTTTAACCTCCTTCGCGATGTGGTTTTAGAATGCGAAAAATCAGGATACGATTGCGTTTGGTTAGATGACCATCTTATGTTTGGAAAACAGCCTATACTCGAGTGCTGGACAAAACTCTCTGCACTCTCAACAATAACTTCAGAAATAAGGTTAGGCACTATGGTGCTCTGCAACTCTTTCAGAAATCCAGCTTTGCTCGCCAAGATGTCAGCCACGCTTGATGTAATATCGAATGGCAGATTAGAGTTTGGCATAGGAATGGGAACTCAAAAAGAAGAGCATGAAGCTTATGGGATACCGTTTCCTAAGCCCCGAGAAAGAGCAGACCGTATGCGAGAGACGGTGGAAATAGTAAAGAAACTTTGGACCGAAGAAAAAACAAATTATGAAGGAAGATATTACAAGACAAGTGAAGCTTTATCTGAGCCCAAGCCTGTGCAGAAGCCTCATCCGCCTATAACAATAGGAGGCGGCGGGGAAAAACTCACACTAAAAGTGATTGCTGAACATGCCGATCGGTATGACTGGGGTTACGTGTCATCATTGGAGTTATACAAGCATAAACTAGAGGTTTTGGAAGGCTATTGTGAAGCAGCGGGTAGAGACTTCAAGTCCATAGAGAAGTCAGCTTGGCTCGGCGGTCAAATTTTCATTGTGCCAGACCAGAAAGAACTTATTAAAAAAGTTAAACAGTTGAAACCGAAGGAAATTTCGCTGAAAGATTTCAAGAAATACAATTCTATAGCCACTCCACAAGGGTACAGACAGGAAATACAGCAATATGCAAAGTTAGGTGTAACTTATTTCATGTTATTTTTCGGAGACCTTCCAGAAGTGAGTAGCTTGAAATTCTTCGCGGAAGAAGTTGTTAAAAAGATCAAAACAAATGACAGCGAAGACTCTCTCTAGGAGAGAAGTGAACATATGAGCGCAATTGGCAAGAAGCAAAACAGTAAATTCGCGATAAAGGAAGCCGATGAAGTAGAGATACTTAGCTTGGTCGATAGCTCAGTGGATTTCCAATCTCACGTCAACAAACAACAAGTCCTATCGTTTAGGAAGTGGAAACAGGAACGAGAAGGGAAAAGGATTAACAAACTTTATCTAGATTTGCCATTTGCTGAACATGGGTTTTCATTTTTTATTCGAGTTTTCAGCGGAGACACATCGAGTTGTATTTTGTTTGATACAGGTGGAAGCCCTCTGGCAATTTTAAAAAACGCAGAGCGAATGGGCTTAGATCTGAGCGAGATACAATGTATTGTTCTGTCTCATGGCCACTATGACCATTTCGGTGGACTCGTAGCAGCAGTCAAAGCGATCGGCAAATCCGATTTACCAATTATTGTTCATAAGAATATGTTCAGAAAAAGAGGATCAATCAATGCTATGGGAAAAGTTCGTCGATATCCAGATTTCCCAAGTGAAAACCAGTTAAATTCAGCTAAGCTTGTCAGCACTAAACAGCCATCTTTAACAGCGAATGGTATGGTTTGCGTAACCGGGGAGATTCCTCGAAGAACCAGTTTTGAGGTAGGTTATATGCAGCACAAAACCTTTGTGAACGGAGTATGGAAGTCTGATCCTTTAATTATGGATGAACGCGCAATCGGAATAAACTTAAAACGAAAAGGACTAGTTGTCCTTTCGGGTTGTGCCCACGCCGGCATAATAAACACAGTGAATTATGTGCAACAAATCACAGGAATCAAGAAAGTTTACGCCGTTATGGGAGGGTTTCACCTTGCCGGCAAAGCTTTCGAGAATCGAATCCAGCCAACGATTAAAGAGCTCAAGAGAATAAATCCCCATTTAATTGTACCTTCGCATTGCACAGGGTGGAAAGCGATGTGCACTATTGCTAAAACGTTGCCTGAGGCTTTCGTGTGGAACAGTGTTGGAAACTTGTACAGATTTTAGAGATTGAGCGAAGAAATGGCTTTTGCAGGTTTTTTCGTGAAGGGTTAAATAGCATTTTCTCTGAATTTTATGGAGGTTTGATAAAATGAAGCGTAAAGGGCCTCTTTTTATTCTCCCTTGGAGGTGCACTTTTTCCTGTGATAGCAACTGTGCGCATTGTGCTTCCGCAGGGAAGGCGCCTTTCCCCGATGAAGTGGATACTGCAAGTGCCAAACGTATTGTGGACCAGGTATACGATTTTGGGGCAAGCTGGCTTGGGATAAGCGGTGGAGAACCGTTTCTGCGAAAAGATCTGTTTGACGTAATAGCGTACGCTAGGAAAACCGGCTTGAACGCGAGTATAATAACAGATGGACATCTACTGAATGATGAAGCCTTTGGGAATATTGTCAAGAATGAAGTTCGCGTGTCAGTGAGTATCGATGGAGCAGAAAAGATGAATGATGAGATTCGAGGAAAGGGTTCACATGCCAAAGCGGTTTCTGCGGTTAGACGGCTGTCAGGCGCGGGACTGCTAAACTGTCTAGTGTACACATTTGCCAATACTGGCGACTCTGCCACGAACGTAAAAGAGGAGGATTTTACACATGTACTTGATTTGGCTGAAAAATATAAAGCTCGTTGGGTTATCTATCATGGTTTCATTCCATATAGCCAAGACAAAAAAAGTTGGAAGGCGGATCCTTCGCCGCGGCAATACGAGTGGGCATGGAACAAACTTTACGACTTGCGTTCAAAGTACAAGGGAAAACCTGAAATCAATGTTTATTGCCCATTTTTCGCCCGAATAGCTAAGCAAAGGGGGCTTCCCGATTTTGACGAATGGTATAATCACTTCTTTTTAGGAAGATGCTTCTTTGGAAAGTTTATGAGTATTGCAGAAAACGGAGACGCAATTCCTTGCAGTTTCAATGATGTGCATAGGTTCGGAAATATCAAAGAACAATCTATTAGAAGCATTTGGAAAGAACTGCAAACTTCTGATTTCTTCTCACGCTTCAAGGACAAAAGCAACCTTAAAGGTAAGTGCGGAGTTTGCGAGTACCGTGAAATATGTGGTGGATGCCGTACAGCTGCTGAGTTTTATACCGGAGACGTTTTCGGATCAGATCCAAGATGCTCTTACATACCAAAAGTTATGCGTTAGAAGTAGTGAGATTTTCCAGAGGTTAGGGGCATTCAAATAGAAGGCGATTTTCATTTGTTTTTCCATTTGCCCATTATTGTTCCTTTTTTGCCTTTTCTTGTTGCGCGTTGCCTAACTCGATAATAATGGCCTTTAATCTTGATTCTTTTCCTAGGCGGCTTTTTTGCCATTTAAATCACTAGACACATAATCCCTTTGTTAAGAAAAGCTTTCGGTATTGAGAATAATTATTTAAAAGATTCAAGGATTTTCGGGTTTTACCATGGATAAAACGTGAAAATGCAAAATTGATCGTTATTACATTAATGGTAGTATGGAGATCCATTGTCGCATTTATTAGGTTGTTTGTGAACGGTTAAATGATGTTCAGTGTCTACTTGGACGCGGAATATTGCATAGACTTGAGTCAAGAAAAAAGGAGTGAAAAGAATGACGGAAGAAAAAACCCCAAAACCTGTAGCCGAAACAGCAGGAGATGCAGAAGCTAAGAAAACTGAAAAAACAGAAGCAGTCTCTGAAAAACCAAAGGAGAAAGCTGAAAAGAAACCAGAGGTCGTTTTCATCGGAAGCAAACCCCCAATGAGCTACGTGATGGCTAAAGATCTGAAAGTCACAGCTATCGGCATTGGAACAGAGGAGATGCCCCCAAGAGAAGGGGAAAACAGGTCAAGAATGGTTTCAACAATGGAAATAAAGCTATCAAAGAAATGAAGACAACGCTGAACTAATAAAAACTTCCCTAATTTTTTCACGATTGAAATCCAGAGAAATGATTATAGGAAACATATCTTTTTAGCCAGTAGATGAGTTGAATTATCTCCTTATCTTAGTAGGGAATTGCTTCAGTAATGCTTGAAGAGTAAATGTATGCAACTAACTTGTATGCCAATAATGAAGTTTTTCTACGGTTTCAGTCTTGCGAAAACTTTATTGTTAACTTGAACCATTCTTTGAAAGAGCGTTATGAACACCAAGGCTGATAAAGAATTAGATTGCTTGGGTTTGTTTTGTCCTGAACCAGTTTTCCAAACCCGCATGCGATTGGATGAAATGAAAATTGGAGAAACTCTAGAAATCATAGCTGATGATCCCGCTGCCAAGTCAGATATTGAAAATCTAGCGAAAAATTTGGGTCAAGAGATTTTGGAAAGTGTTCAAGAAGGCGAGGTAACTCGAATAGTACTTAGAAAAGTAAAATAAACGGTTGCAGAGGTCAACTTGCAATGAATTCACAAAAGAGAATCTGCATGGATTATTCATCGGGAAAACCTGTTGATCCACAAGTAATAGATGAAATGTTGGAGTATATGAATTCATCATTTGGTAACCCTTCATCTCTACATAGTTTAGGGCAAGAAGCAAAAAATGCACTAGAGAGAAGTAGAGAAGAAGTGGCTAAACTTGTCAACGCAGAAGAAACTGAAACAATTATCTTCACTTCAGGAGCAACGGAGAGTAACAACATAGCAATTAAAGGCGTGGCAAATCGAAACAGAAACCGTGGCACAAAGATTTTAACTTCTAGCATAGAGCATATGTCTGTTGTTAATACTTGCAAGTTTTTGATGAGAAAAGGTTTTCAAGTAGTCTTTCTGCCTGTAGATAAATTTGGTCTCTTAGATTTGGAGAAACTTGAAGCTGAATTGGATGATAATACAACGCTGGTTTCGATCGTCTACGCAAACGGTGAAATAGGAACTATTCAACCCATTAAAGAGATTGGAAAAATTGTGCATAAAAAAAAGGCTTATCTGCATGTGGATGCCACAGCAGCTTGTGGTCAACTTCCAATAGATGTCCAAGATGACAACATTGATCTCTTGACATTATCTAGCAATGATATGTACGGACCAAAAGGTGTTGGTGCCCTGTATGTCAAAAAGGGTACAACAGTGGGATCTACTATCCAAGGTGGGGGGCAAGAACGCGGGTTGCGCTCAGGAACTGAGAATATTCCGGGAATTGTGGGTTTTGCTAAAGCTGTTGAAATCGCTGCAAATGAAATGGCATACCAAAGCGTAAGAATAAGCAAACTCAGAGATGACCTAATAAGAGGTCTGATTGATCCTATACCAGATGCATATCTAAATGGTCATCCAACTAGAAGATTGCCAGATAATGTATCCATGAGATACAGTTTCATAGAAGGTGAATCAATTCTACTAAGTCTAGATATTATGGGAGTTTTTGCGTCTTCTGGATCAGCCTGTGCTGCAAAAACCTTACAACCCTCACATGTGCTACTTGCTCTTGGACTTCAACCTGAAGAGGCGCATGGCTCATTGATGTTAACGTTGGGAAAAGATAATACGCAAGAGGATGTAGAAAAGATAAAGAGTGTTATGCCAGATATTATTAAGAGACTTAGAAAGATGTCACCTCTAACACCAAAGGAGTTGAAGTATTGATGTACACAAGTGAAGTAATGGAACACTTCAAGAATCCTAGAAATATGGGTGAAATCCCGGGTGCTGATGGTATAGGCACAGTAGGTAATCCCACCTGCGGAGACCTAATGACCATGTACATAAAGGTAAAAGAGAACCGTATTGATGATATCAAATTCAAGACATATGGTTGTGGAGCAGCAATAGCAACGAGTAGTATGACAACTGTACTTGCTAAAGGAAAAACGTTGGAAGAAGCAATGGCTATTACTCGTGCAAGTGTAGCTGATTCTTTGGGAGGACTTCCAAAAGTGAAAATGCACTGCTCCAATTTAGCAGCTGATGCTCTTCATGCTGCTATTTCTGACTATAGAAAAAAGGCAGAAAGTAAAAAAGAGGTGTAAGAATTATGAAAGCGGAAACTAAGTGCAAGTATTGTGGTTCAGAAACTGATGAGCCTTGTGTCCTTGCTAACTTCACCACCGAAATTGACGGAAAGAACTACACTTTTTGTTGTCAAAATTGTGCTACAAAATTCAAAACTGAAAGAGCCAAAGAAGAATAGCCAATTTCTTCTTAAATCATATGCTTATATAGTTCAAGGGTTTTTGATGCATTCTTTTCCCAAGTAAACTCTTCCTCGACTCTTTTTCTACCACTATTCCCAATTTTTCGCCTCCTCGATGGATCTGAAAGCATTTGAGATATTGCCTCAGCAAGTTGTAGACTGTTCCGTGGCTCAACTAGTAGTCCTTCCCTATCATTTTTGATTATTTCCGGGATCCCTCCGACATTTGTTGCTATGACTGGTGTTCGCATGCTCATTGCTTCTAAAACTGTGATTCCGAAAGGTTCATAGAGTGAAGGCTGAACATAAATTTCAGCTTCATGGTAGAGGCGATTAAGTCTTTTTCTTGAAACATTGCCTGTGAAAAGAACAGATTTCTCTATTCCGAGCTTTTTTATGTGCTGCTGAAGAGGAACTATAGCCCGCGTAGGCAGAAATTTTCCAACTAGCCATAGTTTTGCATCAGGGTATTCTGATAGAACAGCGGGCATTGCATCTATCAAAAATTTGTGACCTTTACTCCATGTAAACCTGCCTACAGATAATATTGCATGTTCTTTTGTTTTTTTTCCTTTTTGCAACTCTGTAAAACTTGATATGTCAACTCCGTTGTGAATTGGCACAACCTTCTCTTCAGATAAACCAATAAAATTTACCAATTCGTTTTTTATTGCTTTGCTCACTGCAATAGTCTTGTCACCATACGCTCGCTTATTATGCGACCCAAAAACACCTAACATAGTGGAAATGATTTCAATTACGAGATTGGGGGTCATAACCGATAGAGGTACCTTAGACAAGGTGATGAATTCACCAAAATCTGTGCCATGACAAGTGGTTATGCTTGGGATGTCAACTGTACGGTCTAATCCAAAACCTGCACAGCTGCTATGGATAATATCGATCTTGTGAACTTGACAAAACCTATCGATCACTTTTCCTACAGAAACTAGAGGGAGCAATACAACTTTAAGTATAGGTAAATGACTGAAAGATGCATAAGAGGTATTGATGTAATGTAATTGCACACCTTTTAAATTCGAATTGATTGGTTTCTTGCTTAGAACCATGATATGGATCTCACAGCCCAACTTGGCGAGAGCTTGAGATAAACCTCGAAGATGACTGCTTGGACCTGTACTCGCAAATGGCTCAAACATTGTAATGAAGAGAACCCGCAAAATGCTTAACCTCATTGTACTTTATCTCGGCTTTAATAAAAGTTTATAGAGCAGATTTTAACTCACTTGGCTCAAGAAAAACGGATGATGTCTTTTAGCATATCCAAAGACGAGGCAAGCGTGTAACGTACTCTATTTTTCACTCAACCATTCCAAGTAAGGCTTTGAGTTAATGTTTTGGATACCTTCTAAGCTGAATTTCTCGGGTCAAAAAGGTTACAGATAAGAAAAAATTAAATAGCAAATCAAGGTGATAAGGTAGAAACTTAGAATATGGAGATCATTATGTGGAAAAGTAGAGATCTGGCGTTTGTTATTGTTCTTGCTGTTGTGAGTTTCGTTTATTCCGTTTTCTTGGGTCAGCTTGGCAACTTACTTACTGGAATAATGGGATTGAATTACCTTTTAATAATTGGACATACAGTGATAATCAGTTTTAGTTTTTTAGTTTATGAAGGAAAGCGTTGGAGATTTCTGCTACAGGGTGTTCTCGTAGCTTTGTTAACTGTTCCAACATTTCAATCAGGCGCATCTTTCGACTTGTTGGCAAGAGTACCATTAATTATTGGATCATTTTTCTCTGATTTAGTATTCAATAGCATATACTCATCTTTCTGCGCTCATGGTAAGCTTAAATTATGGGCGATCTTAGTCCCAGTGGGGCACCTATTGATAACCCCGTTCACCTATGCTTTAAATCTATTCTTGTTCTATCCTTCGGAAATTTTTACGCTTTATGTGGAAGTTTTTCTGCTTTTGTTGCCGGTTACAATGACCGAAGCAGTCATTGGTGGTTTTCTAGGGTATAAAATATTTAAGAAAATGACTAAGGATAAAGTATTAGTGTCTGCTAGAGTTCAATAGGCTAAGGAGGATATGAAATCTGCATTGATTCTCTATCTAACATTCCTTCGTTTCCTGGACCAACATATTTAGATTTTTGATGAAAATAAGTTACAAAAGCTTCAAGATTATTGAACCATATTTCCTGTTTTCTTCCTGAAGGAAAAACGAAATTGAAAATTCCAGATTTGACTCCACCATAAGCTTCAAATAGAATGCAAGAAGGAGGCAATACATATCTTGAACCAGAAAAAGAGATTGGCACTGTCCAACCTGCGAACAGAGTATTGCCTTGCAACCTCACATCTATTTGGTCCTTCTTCACGAGTTGGAAATTGTCCCTAATGGGCATTCCCTTAAACACATTCAGATTGTAATCCATCGATTTCGGATTGTCTTGTATTTGTGCAACAAGTTGATATGGACCAGGCGGTTTTTCTTCTGGCTTAATGTAGATTTTAATCGAGTTTTCTGGACCAAAAGTTGAACCTTCAATGTTGTTGAATACGGCAATAATCATTTCAGGTAAATTGAAAGTTTTGGGAGGTCTGATATGAGCAAAGGCTCTACTTCCAAAAAAATATAGAGTATCTGACCATTTGGTTCTGGAACCATATTTTGATGGACTGTTTTTTGCTTCACTTAACTTATTTAATAAGTCAATTTCAGAAACTTGGGGTTTCTTAGCATGTTTGATATTTTGAAAACCGTACCTATCAATTCTTTTAATAATCCCATGGAGTTCCTTTGAACTCTCATTTGGAAGTCCAAACGGAAGCATTGATGAATTTGATGGACTTCGAGTTTTGCGCCAAAGATCATCTAGCATCTTTGTTGTTTTCTGGATATAACCAGAATCAGTTGTGTAGAAGACTTTTTCAAAAGCCTTCATTTCAGAATTGTGGTCTGATCCAGTAGAGACCGTATTGAATTGGAAAAGATGTTGTTTGTCAATCATAACAGTATCAAAATATCCCAAAGGAATATGCCTAACCTCACAAAACCGCAGAAGCTCCAAGGCGATAGCCAAATTCTCATTTGTAATTGGAGCCATTACTTTCACTCTTAATCCTCGCCTAGTTAAAGCTTCAAGCTGTGAGATGTGATCTCCTACTACGATAAATCCATCGGATGAGGAAACCGTTAAGACTTCTTCGCTAGCCGAATCTAAGACTTTATAATACAATGCTCTAGCCTTTTCAGCATCATTTAAGAACAAAGTCTTTTCTGTCAGACTTCCTGATTTGATTTCAGCTATTTTCTCTTCTATTTCAGTTGAATTCTCCCAAAGATTTTCAAAAACATCAGAAAACGTTTGAATCATGGATTTACAGTTTGTAACTATACTAGTTTCATCAGTTTTCACGTCAGTCATGACAGCTTTTGGAGTGATAAAAAACAGGATTTCTTCCTGATCTCGAATGACCATGCGAGGAAAGGGTCTCTCACCTAACTCAGGACTTCGACCCCGCACCTGAGAGTTAAATCGAAGTTGCTTTCTTAAGAACCGGATGGAGTTTGCATCTGCATTAGTTAGGTCTGTCAGAAATCGTATCTTTATCTTGCTCCTTAATGGGTGGTTATTAACTTCGCTGACAATGCCATAACGGTCTGCTCGTAATATCCCAGGTATAGTAACTACTATACATAGATTTTTTTTAGTTTTTTTGACCATCTGATATATCTTGCTATAGATTTTCTTGTAGCCTTCAAGTACAGTGAATTTTTCTATCGGTAATTCAGGTTGACCTTTTCTAATTTTCTTCCAATCCGCAAGTAGGGTTTTTTTTGCAGTTTCTATTTGCCTAGCCTCTTCCTGCTTGGCTATAATCTGTGATTCTAGTATTGTTTCAAAAGGAATTGCTGTATATCTTATAGGCGATTCAAGGCTTGACTCTATGAATCCTTTACGCTGAAGAATCTTCAATATGCGATAGACCACTGCTTTAGCTGTTTTCGTTTTCTTTGCGACTTCTACTCCTTTTTGAATCCCGTTTCTTGCTATGCAGATATAGATCTGGCTCTCTTTTTCTGTTAATCCAAAACTCTGCAGAGCCGTTTCAATTGAAGTCTCACTCAATCCAGTTCACTTTGCCAATTGCCAAGGTAACATACTATGGTTACTCACTCATACTTATAAGTAACAGGCATTATTGCCTTTCCATCAATAAACTTGACGATAAGTATTGGCAAAGCTATCAGGAAATGTGGGCTGAAAAGGCTTTGGCGCTATATAGATATTGCCATTTCTCTATAGATTGGGAAGATTAGGTTTTCCTAAGAGTCAAAGCCTCAGCAAACCACCCAGCCTATAGTTGGATGTTATATGAAATTACGCTGAGAGCGAGTATTAAGAGTTCCTGCTAATCTTGTGCTTCTTGGATAAGCAAACATCACAAAACTCTAACAAGGGTTTCTTGGTTCTCGTGGTGGGGTCGCTGGGATTTGAACCCAGGTTCTCACGCGCCCCGGGCGTGAATCTTAGAGAATCTTAGACCAAGCTCGACTACGACCCCAAACTGTTGGATGGCTAGTTTGAAACGGTAATGTCTTCAATACGCTAATTAAACTTAAATCTTCTGGGCTAACTCAATTTAGCATATATTATACATAATTATGATTTTCAATTCATAAATAATATCACCAATTTTCCCTAAAACCAAGTTATGCTTCAAAGCAACACAAAGAAAACGCTAGCTCCAGTGATGACCTGTATAGTTATGATATGCATAGCAATAGCGATTTGTTTGGCTACTTTAGCGTGGATCCATGGTTTACCCACCTCTATAATGTACACCGAGGAATTGAGCTTGACTAGTCTTCAATGGGGACCAAATCACACGTACATCGACATCACTTTATTCAATAATGGAACACGAAGTTTGAAGCTGAGCAGTGTTACAATTAACTCCAGGCCGGTTACAGTCGTTTACATCTTTGGTTCAAGTCAGATAAACACTAAAGGATCAGCCATTGTAAGAGTTTCAAACACTTTCGTTTCCGGAGAAAACTACCATTTGGGTTTTGAAACTACTAAAGGCAATAGGTTCGTTTACAAAGCAAATGCAGAACTTCTTTCATAATGAAGGGAGAAACAACCACGAAAAACAATCATCAATAAAGGATGCAATAACTGACCCAGTCAAACCAATTGAAATAGGTTTTTTCATTCAAATCTGTAGCTATCAGAGTATTCATCATGCTTTTGCTTTACGCTTTTGCAAGGTAATTCTTAATTATCTCATGTGCTTCACATAAGACTGGTTTGAGGAATTGCTATGGTAGAATTAAATTTCGGTGGCGTTAGAGAAAACGTCATTACGAGAGAAGAGTTTGCAGTTGAAAAAGCACGAGATATCTTGAAAGATGAGGTTGTAGTATCACTTGGCTATGGAATTCAGGGTCGAGCACAATCTCTAAACATGCGGGATAACGGAATCAGTGTTATAATTGGACAAGAAAACACTGGAGTTCACAAGAAATACTTCGATTTAGCCGTTGAGGACGGTTGGGTTCCTGGTGAAACACTGTTCTCAATGGAGGAAGCTGCAAGACGCGGGACAATTAAAATGTTCTTATTTACTGACGCTGGACAAAGAGAAATGTGGCCAGTAGTCAAGAGAACGTTGAAAGATGGCGATGCGCTTTATTTCTCTCATGGGTTTTCAATTGTTTACAGAGACCAAACTGGAGTTGTCCCTCCTAAGAATGTCGACGTTATTCTAGTTGCTCCGAAAGGTTCAGGAACGTCTGTTAGAAGGAACTTTTTAGACGGAAGCGGCATTAACAGCAGTTTTGCTGTGCATCAAAACGCAACAGGTAGAGCAGAAAACCGCGTTAGAGCTATGGGAATAGCGATCGGGTCAGGTTATCTTTTCCCAACAACCTTCGAGAAAGAAGTTTTTAGTGATTTAACAGGTGAAAGAGGAGTCTTAATGGGCGCTCTAGCAGGGATAATGGAAGCCCAGTATAATACTTTAAGAGAGCATGGACATAGCCCCAGCGAAGCTTTCAACGAGACTGTGGAAGAACTTACTCAAAGCTTGATCCGTCTAGTAGATGAAAACGGTATGGACTGGATGTACTGCAACTGCAGTGAAACCGCGCGCATCGGTGCTTTAAGATGGAGAAAGCGCTTCCGCGAAGGCACAAAACCCTTATTCGAATCACTCTACGAGCTTGTGGCTACTGGCGAGGAAACAAGAATTGTACTCGAAAAAAGCAAAGCAGCAGATTATAGGCAAAAACTAGCTGACGAACTGAAAGAAATGGGCGATTCTGAAATGTGGCAAGCGGGAGCAACAGTTCGATCACTCAGACCGAGAAGACAAAAATAGAAACAATCTTGTCTCTTTTTTCCTGCTCAATATCTATATTTTTCTTAAAGCAATTTTTTCAAGCGATCTGCTTCTTAAGGTGTATTCTCTGTTTGTGAGTTAGTGTATAAAGTAAATTTTGACATGATTATGGCTAATAGCATTAGCATCGAGAATTTCATAGTGTTATAGGTTCTATTCTTTTGGCTTTGCGTTTTCTATTGCCGCGTTTAGGCTGAGAATTTCTGTATATGCTTTTCGAATTATGTCCTCTATAGTTTCTTTTGTTGGTATCGCGGTGTTTAGTGAAAGTGTAAAGGCTTCTTTATGAGCAATTTGAAGCAACATGTCAATATTTTCTGCTGTTGGGTATGCAATGCTCAGGGTCAGGGCGAAGGCTTCGTTGTTGCTTTGTTCTATGCTTTTCCTTGTTTTTTCAAGGTCAATTTTAAGCATATCTCCGGTTATGACCATGCCCTCGTCTAAAACTACTTTCATTGAGAGCCCTGCTTCAACAGCCTTTATGTCGAGTTTTGACAATAAGGCTGCTAGGCGCTCTGAAATGGGTTCACCCTTTCTCACTACTAATGTATCTTTGCTTACCCAGACGCTTCCGGATTCGATTCTTGTGGGCAAGCCAACGGCATTTAGTTGGCCTATTATTGGTCCAGGCGGTTGTCCTGTGCTGCCTTCAGGTATTACTACGTCCATGGCTGACAAGTCACCTGATTTGGCAACGGTTTTGACCTTGCCACGTTCTAAGAGAAGCGCGAGTTTGAACGGGTTAATATCAGTGAATAGGAATAGGTTTGCACCTTCCAGATAGTTGTCGAGTTTTTTCAGGTTGTCTGTTTCCATGTTTTCAATCGCTAGCTTGGTCAGTGTGTTTTTTAAAACTCTCATGTAAACTTTGCCTGTTAGGCTTTTCTTGAGTGCTTGAAGTTGGGGAGCACGAACTTTCTGTAGGCTGGCAATGCCTATGTACTTGTATGATTTCAGCAACTGTTTAATTTCTTCTATTTCGCTGATCTTTTCTTTTAATACTTGTTGGGAAGGCATCCTATTCACTTGCTCATTATGGTTTAATTTTTACTGGTGTGCCCATTGACGTTTTGACAAAGGCAAATTTGATGTTTTTCAAGCCTCTTTTGAGTTTTCCCTCAATGACTCTTAGAACAGCTTGGATGTTATCAACTATCTGTTCTTCTGTCATATCTGCTGTTCCGACAGCGCATTGAATTATAGGTTGGTTGCGCATTCTCACTACAACCGTTTTTCGGTGCTTTTTCACTAAACCAGTTATTGGCGCGGTGGGGGGGACTGGCACAGGAAGTTTTCCTCGCGGACCCAGAACTGGACCAAAGATTCGCCCAACGAGGGGCATCAAAGGGGCTTCAGAAAGAAAAACGTCGTAGGAATTTGCTATCTTGCGCAGTTGCTTCTTTTTGCCTACTAAGCCCTCTAGTTCAGGTTTCTCAATAACTTTGTCCACTTTCGCTTTTTTAGCTTTCATCGCCAATTCGCCAGTGGCAATAACCAGAATTCTATTTGGTTTCCCTGTAATGTGAGGAAGGTCAATAACTTGCTGTATTCTTCCTTCTGGAGATTTCATGTCAATCTCTTTAATACTCAGGACTAGCTCTACTGACTGATTAAACTTTTTTTCTCCAGATTTCGATTTTGCCTCTTTAACAGCATCT
>WOR8_10006958_pt1 | contig 15628 bp, 13 predicted proteins | sample DeeMarSeWOR38_10_FD_19890 | JGI IMG/M metagenome (IMG submission 19890) | reverse complement strand
ATCAAAAATAATAAGACAACGAAAAAACAACCAAAGGACCCGGTCTTCGGTGCGCAAAAAGAGCCGCCGGTCACCCTGCAGACCGCTTCCGGCATCCCGCTTAAATCAGTGTACACGCCGGCGGATATTTCGGATCTCGACTATAACCGGCAAATTGGGCTTCCCGGCCAGGAGCCATTTGTTCGCGGCGTTTACCCCAGCATGTACCGGGGGCGCAGCTGGACACTGCGGCAGTTGGCCGGATTCGGACCGGCGGAGGAAACCAACAAGCGCTATAAATTTCTGCTTAAAGAAGGCGCAACAGGAATTAACGGGGTTTTCGATTATCCGACCCTGAGGGGGTTTGATTCCACCGATCCGATTGCCCGTGCGGATGCCGGGCGCGGCGGAGTTGCCATCGATACGCTGGCGGACATGCAGATTTTATTTGATGGCATCCCCATCGAAACCACCAGCACCTCCCTGGTGACCTGTCAGCCGATTTGCAACATTAGCGTGCAATCCATGTACTTCGCCCATGCCCAGCTAAGCAAGGTTCCCTTGGATCGACTCAGCGGAACGAGCCAAAACGATTTTTTGATGGAAACAACCGTCACGGTTGCCCCGGAAGTTTTACCTCCCCGGTATTCTTTTAAGTTAAGCTGTGATGCCATCGAATATTGCACCCGTCATGTGCCGCGCTGGAATCCGGTCAGTTTTTCGGGCTATAATTACCGGGAGTCCGGATGCACGGCTATCCAGGAAGTCGCCTTCGTTGTTTCCAATGCCCTTGCCTGTTGCGAGGAGCTCCTGCGGCGCGGATTCGATATTGACAGCTTTGCGCCCCGTCTGAGCTTTTTTCTGTCGGCCCACAATGATTTTTTTGAAGAGATTGCCAAATACCGGGCGGCCCGCAGAATATGGTGCCGGATAATGCAGGAGCGTTTTGCCGCCCATGACCCGCGCTCGTTGAAATTCAGATACCATGTTCAAACTGCCGGAGTCGCTTTGACAGCTCAACAACCGCTAAACAACATCGCCAGGGCGGCATATCATGGACTGGCAGCGGTATTGGGGGGAGCGCAATCCTTGCATATCGACGGATACGATGAAGCGCTGTGTACGCCGACGGAACTGTCAGCACTTACGGCATTGAGAACCAACCAGATTCTGCAATTGGAAACCGGGGTAACGCATACCATCGATCCTTTGGGCGGATCCTATTTTGTCGAATCGCTGACCAATCAGCTGGAAGAAAAGATTATCGCACTGCTGGAAGAAATTGAACAAATGGGCGGTGTGGTTCGGGCCGTAGAAACCGGCTGGATCCACCGGGAGATTTCAGATGCGGCCTTTGAATACCAGCAAGCGATTGAATCCGGCAAAATGCCGGTTGTGGGATTAAACTGTCAGCGGGTGGCGCAAGAAGAACTGCCCATGGATCTTTTTGAAGTACCGGAAACACTCCGCATACAGGAAGAAAAGCTGGAAAAAATTAAGAAAGAGCGAAATCCAGATCAGGTTCGGCGTGCGCTGGATGCGATTGCAAACTGTTGTCGTGAAGACGGAAATTTAATGGAAGTCATCGTAGATTCAGTCAAATCTTACGTAACCGTGGGGGAAATATCCCGGACCATTAAAGATTGCTATGGTACGTGGAATATGCCACTCTTTTAGAGCCCATCTCAAAAATGTGGATCACATTTTTAGGTTGGCCGGTTTAGCCGTTGCGCCGGTTGAAATGGGTTTTAGATAACTTTTAAAAGGAAACAATGATGCCGAAGCGTATTCGAGTCCTTATTGCGCGTCTCGGAATGGATGCCCACTGGCGGGGCAGTATTATGGTGGCCCGTGCGTTGCGCGATGCCGGTATGGAAGTTATCTATTTGGGAAACCAGCTGCCGCAAGAAATTGTGGAGGCGGCGATCCAGGAGGATGCTGATGTCGTCGGACTCAGCACGCTTTCCGGAAATCATATGATCTTAGCCCCTGAGGTCGTCAAACAGCTCAAGGCAAAGGGAGCCAATGATAAAGTGGTGGTTCTCGGCGGCACGATACCCCCGGAGGACATTGCCAGACTCAAAGATGCCGGCATTGGCGAGGTCTTCGGCCCCGGGACGCCGATCCAAGAAATCATCGGCTTTATTGCCGCTTCATTCTAGTGCTGTGTCCCACGAAAAAGTTACAAACGTCGTGTGACATATTTTCAGAGGACAGAGGTCAGACGACAGAAGACAGATGGGAAGCCGGGTCGGCCTCCGTGCCGATCCCTGAATGGCGGGCACAGAGGCCCGCCTTGCATCTGAACGCTGACACCCCCAAACCGACTATTGTAAATTACATGCGGGACAACAGCACTAGCCCCCCAAATCCCCCAACATAGCTCAGACGCTACGCTCACCAACATAACCTTTTGGTCATCTTCAGGTCATATTATGGCCATCTAACTGCTTTACTGTAAGTGTCGAATGTGTGATGTCTGACTTCGTCAACCTTAAGGAGGTATCAACCATGAAAAGAAAACCATTCGGAAAACTCAGTTTAGCAATCATGATTTTAGCGTTAACCGGATTCATATGGGGGAGTGGCCTTGAAAATGAGCTCGAGGCCAAGAGCCCGCCCGAAATTGAATCCAAGACCCTGATGGTTCCGGTCAATTTCAGTGAACTGGCCCAGAAAGTTCGTGACGGCGTGGTCAATATCCGCACCGTCAAGACCATGAAGGGCGGCGGGCCTGTTTTTCGTCATTTCTTCGGAAATCCATTCGGGCAAAAGAATCCTTTTGGCGACCAGGATCGCTTCCGCGATTTTTTCGGACCGCATCATGAGGAAGGCCCCTCACGGGATTTCAAACAGCGAAGCCTGGGTTCCGGGTTTATCATCGATAAGGCCGGCTATATCGTCACCAACAACCATGTGATCGAAAATGCCGATCAGATTACCGTCAAGCTGGCCGATGAGCGGGAGTTTGAAGCCGAGCTGGTGGGTCGCGATCCCAATACGGATCTGGCGCTGATCCGCATTAAAGACGCTTCGGACCTGGTTCCGTTGAAACTGGGAGATTCGGATGCGCTTTCAGTGGGCAGCTGGGTGATGGCTGTTGGCAGCCCCTTCGGGCTTGAACAGACGGTAACCGCGGGGATCGTCAGCGCCAAGGGCCGCGCGCTGGGTTCCGGGCCCTACGACGATTTCATCCAGACCGATGCGTCCATTAATCCCGGAAACAGCGGCGGACCGCTTTTGAATATGAACGGCGAGGTCGTCGGTATCAACACCGCCATCGTGGCCAACGGCCAGGGCATCGGTTTTGCCATACCCGTTAGCATGGCCCAGGGCATTGTTCAGCAGCTCCAGGCGAATGGTTCCGTTACCCGCGGCTGGCTGGGTGTCAGCATTCAGGACCTTTCCCCGGAATTAGCCGAATATTACGGAATCAAAGACAAAAAAGGCGTTCTGGTGGCTCAGGTTTTTGAAGGCGACCCTGCTGACAAAGCCGGAATTAAAGCCAATGACGTGATTGTTGAGATTGACGGCAAATCCATCGAATCCAGCCGCGATCTGACCAGAACGATTGCCGATTTAGCGGTGGGCAAAAAAGCGACCGTAACGCTCCTGAGGGACGGCAAGGAGAAAACGGTAAATGTCAAAATCGCCAAACGCGGTGATGCCGAACCATTGGCCCAGCGCAAGCCGGAAGATAGCGAAAAGCTGGGAATTCGGATTGCAGAGGCCACACCGGAAACGGCCAAACGCTTCGGCCATTCGGAAAGTGAAAAAGGCGTGTTGGTCGTCGGTGTTGAACCCGGCAGCAAGGCAGCTGAGGCCGGCGTCCGCCAGGGGGACATGGTCAAAGAAGTGAATCGAAAGCCGGTTACCAGCGTACCGGAACTGCGCGCGGAAGTTGAAAAAGACGATAACGTTCAGCTTCTGGTAAAAAGGCCGAATGCCGGTTTTGTGGTCATTAAAATAAGCTAACCAAAATTTAACCATAACCGCAGATGCACCGTGGCAATTTGCCGGGTGCATCTGCCGTAAAATATCATGCAGAAGGCTCCCCGTTTACGTATGGTTTCAAGGCTGCATATATGACGAAATTAATTGGCGTCGGGACCCCATGTTCGCTTCCAAGGCGAACGACCGTTCCATTCAAGACCTCCAGCTCCAGGCGCCGGCCTGCGGCCAGGTCATAATACATTGAGCCCCGCACCGATGGCTCCACGCTGCTAAAAAAGTCCATGGATTGATCCACACAGCCCTCGGGCAAGTTCGCACCGCTCGCCCGCGCAACTGTTTCGACTTCTTGCATGGTGCCCCTCATCAAATTATGCGTTTCCTTGCATGCCACAATTTCTCCGATGGGCAAACGTGTCAGGGCGGTAATGCCGTTTACGCCGCAGATTCCGAGAAATTTTTGCCATAGTGCAACCTGAATATCCGAATGAAGCTCTGCCGTGATGCCGGAATTTTGTAACGTGCCTTGTAGGGTCTCAGTTCGAGCGCTCATACCGCCTCGCATCTCGCCAAAAACAATTTTTCCGGGGCCCCCCGTCTGTGCAATGACCCCGGGAGACTCCATTGTTGAAGACACATACGAGGCACAACCCACAATGTGTTCAGGTCCAATTACCTTTCCAATTTGCGCCTCATTGTCGATGCCGTTTTGCACTGAAAGAACGACGGTTTCCGGCCCAATTAAAGGACGAATCTGTTCCGCGGCCAGAGCATTATCGTAAGCTTTGACGCAGAACAAAACAACGTCGACCGGGCCGATATCACCGGGGTTATCCGTGGCTGTGACGGAAATGGTAAAATCACCGGCCAAAACGGATTTTACTGCCAGACCGTTTTGGCGAATTGCCTCCAGATGAGCTCCCCGGGCGATAAATGCAACCTCCTCACCGGCCCGGGCCAGCAGTCCTCCAAAGTAGCCCCCTGTTCCTCCAGTCCCCATTACAGCGATACGCATGATTGACCTCCTTTCAGTTCAAGGCTCATTATATGTTGCCTTAGAACCTTAACTCCACCTGAGAATTACAACAAGTTGGCGTTTGATGTCATGGATTATCATGTGGACGTCCGATAACTTCCCTTTTTAGCTGTTTTTCGTATTGTAGTGAAGAATTTAATCGGAAAAAACATGGACGTTTTTTCTTTATATTTTAAATACGCATTTCCATATTCTCTCAGAACCTTTTGTTCTTCTCTTCTCGCAAGTTTGTAGTAGAGAATCAGTAAAATCGGATACATTATCAAGAGTGTTGGGTTTAGCCAGCGAAACATCCATCCGGTGATGATCAGAAATATGCCCGTATATTGGGGATGGCGAATGTATCGGTATATCCCGCCGGTGACCAGACCGCTTGCTTTGTGAATTTTCATCCATCCAAAGAAAACCAGCAGCATCCCGATAAGGGTCATCCATACGCCCACTGCTCTGGTAGGCCAGTGTTTAGAGAAGTAATAAACCGATGATTTAATACCGCCCAACCCGACAGTGTCCCATAATTGGTAATCAGCGCCAAGCGGTTGTAACAGGAAAATTAACAAAGGCACACCGAACATTTCAGCAAAAAGCGCCAGGATAAAAGCGGAAAGCACTCCTTAAATCAATAAAATACCAAGGGTGTAATAAATGATTTCTTTGGTTAGAGTTAATCGATTTATTTTTTTCATTTTGTTTACGCTCAATTAGGGTTTTATTTTTCAGGACAGAAAAGCGGTTTCAAAATTTAAATGAAAATCTTCTAAAATGTATGGCCCGAGATGTGTTAGCGGCTTCAGGTCGACTAAACAAGCCAGGCTGAAGTAGACCCTGGATGTAAGAGAAAGGAAAAGGGAAATATTGTGAGTAGATTTCAGTTTTCGGACAGGCCCATTTTTGGGTACTACATAGTGGCATTTTGGTCAAGGGAATAATTTCTGTTTTCATTAATTCAATCTGTTAAAAGCGAAAGGATAATTTTTCTCAAATCACATTTAATTGACGGATAGCGGTTTTTATGAAATGAAAAACTCATCTTTATCAAGTTATACTGGGAAATTCATTTGAATGAATGACAGAGCCGCCAAATTAACCGCCCTGACGATTGCATCGCTGAGTTCATTTATCACGCCTTTTATGATTTCTTCGATCAACATCGCGCTGCCGGTAATCGGAAAGGAATTTAAAACCGACGCCGTCGTCTTGAGCTGGGTGGCGACGTCTTATCTGCTGGCGGCGGCCGTATCTCTGGTGCCGTTTGGCAAGCTGGCCGATATTTACGGCCGCAAGAAAATCTACATGCTCGGCATGGGGCTTTTTACCCTGACATCGCTGCTGTCTGCCGTTGCGACCTCGGCGCCCATGCTGATCATTTTTCGGATATTTCAGGGCGCCGGCAGTGCCATGGTTTTTGCCACCGGAATTGCGATTTTAAGCTCGGTTTATCCGGTTGAAGAGCGCGGAAAGGTACTGGGAATCGCCGTGGCCGCCGTATACATCGGGTTATCCTGTGGCCCGTTTTTCGGTGGGTTTTTAACCCAGCACCTCAGTTGGCGCAGCATTTTTCTGATCAACATTCCCTTCGGTGTGCTCATCATCCTGCTTATTATTTTTAAGTTAAAAGGCGAATGGAAAGGCGCTGAAGGCCAAAAATTCGATCTGACCGGCTCCATCATATACGGCACCGCCATTTTTGCGTTTATGTACGGCATTTCAATTTTGCCGGCGCCCATGAGCATCATTTTAATTCTAACGGGCGTTGCCGGGCTTGTGGCTTTTGTTAAGTGGGAGCTGGTAGTGGCCAGCCCGGTATTTGAGGTCAATCTTTTTGTCACCAACCGGATTTATGCGTATTCCTGTCTGGCAGCTTTGATTAATTACAGCGCCACCTTTGCCGTTACGTTTTTGCTCAGTTTTTACCTGCAATACATCAAAGGAATGCCGCCCCAGGGTGCCGGGGTGGTGCTGGTGTCAACGCCGATCATGATGGCCATTTTTTCTCCGCTGGCGGGCCGGCTTTCCGACCGGGTCGAGCCGCGCGTGATTTCATCGCTGGGTATGGGCCTGACGGCATTGGGGCTGGTGCTTTTGATTGTGCTGAATGCCCATACCGCGATAACGTACATCATTGCCAGTCTGTTGATTGTGGGCTTTGGTTTTGCCCTGTTTTCATCTCCCAACATGAATGCCATTATGAGCTCTGTGGATAAACGTTTTTACGGGATTGCCTCGGCCTCGGTGGGAACCATGCGGCTTTTGGGCCAGATGCTGAGTATGGGGATTGTGACATTAATTTTTGCACTTTATATCGGAAGGGCACAGATTACGCCCCAATCCTATTCGATGCTGATCAAAAGTGTGCGGGTGGCGTTTGTTGTATTTTCCTGCTTTTGTGTCGGCGGGATTTTCTTTTCGCTTTACCGCGGCCGGCTGCGACCGGGTGACTGATTTGATTTAGCTCACCGCAGAGACGCAGAGGTCGCAGCGTAAAGCATAAAAAAAAATCTCTCTGCGGACTCTGCGTCTCTGCGGTGAGTTTTATTCAACATTGCCTTTTAGACCGATCTCTTCGGCCACGTCGCGCATGCCCATGATGGTATCGGTGATCAGCTCGGAAAGCTCGACCCCCAGCATTTCGGCGCCCTTTTCGATGATGGAACGATCAACCCCGGCGGCAAACTGTTTTTGCTTCCATTTCTTTTTAACGGACTTGGCTTTCATATCCATCACGCTTTTCGAGGGGCGCACCAATGCGGAAGTGACCACCAGCCCGGTGAGCTCATCGATGGCATACAGGACCTTTTCCATATCCAATTTGGGCTTGACATCGCTGCAAATTCCCCAGCCGTGGCTGACCACCGCGCGGATGTATTCTGCGGGCCAGTCATTTTCCTTGAGAATTTCTTCGGTTTTTTTGCAGTGCTGATCCGGAAACTGCTCATAGTCCAGGTCATGAATCAGCCCGATCACACCCCATTTTTCTTCGTCCTCACCCCGTTTGCGGGCAATGTAGCGCATGACGCCTTCCACCGCCATCGCATGTTTTATGAGGCTTTCGTTTTTGTTATATTGCCTCAGAAGCGCCAGTGCTTCTTCCCGGGTAGGCGTTTGTGAGCCCATGTGAATCCCTCCTTATCGTGAATGTATTGTCTTTAATGCGATAATTGAATAACACGTATCCCGCAGCAGTCAACCCATATTGTTCATTTCCTCTTGATCCTTTCGACCTGACCGGCTATTTTGATTTCAAACCCTGGGTTTCACGCGGAATCCATCTTCTCTACCGATGAAGATGCGCGGCAGAAAGGACGCTGAGCTTGAAAACCACGCTGGATTCTTCTTTTCAGAAAATCCGTCTCATTGAACTTTATCTTCGGAATGTCGGCGCCAATCTTTTAGGTTTCTTTATCATTGCCCTGCTCAATCTTTTCACCCCGCTTGAATTTTTTAAAATCCAAAAGGCCTTTCTGTTGGCCGGCGGCTGGATGGTGATCCTTGCGCTTTATCCCTTCGTGATTTGTATCGGAATTACGCTCCAATATATCGTCCAGCGTCCAATTACGCAGATGATAAACCGCATGCGCCAGGGGTTGAATATTGAAGCCGCTCTAAAGGAAAAGGCCAGACGCCGAATATTGAATTTGCCGGTTACGATTGGTCTTATCAATCTTGTCATGTGGGTCGGTTTAACGGCTCTGTTAGGGTCATTTTTCCTGATATTTAGAGACGCAACACTCAAGATGGGTTTTTTTGTACAGTTTCGTGGGTTCATGGTCGGTTACATTTCCGCCATACTTTCATTTTATCTGGTGGAAGCGTATAGCCGAAGGCGGCTGGTTCGGATCCTATTTCCCGAAGGCAAGCTGGCAGCCACACCGGGAACCGTCAAATTATCAATACTCAGAAGAATCCGGGTGCTCTATGGCGTCGGCACCCTGGCCCCCATGATAATTCTGGTTGGCACCCTTGCATTTGTCTTATGGGAGATTGAAGGGTCCGACATTTCAGCTGCCAAATTTGGCCGGGAGTTCCTTATTTTTTCAATAGTTCTGTGTGTCATTTTTTTCTTTGTGGGTGGCAGATTGAACGTTCTTTCCGGCAAATCGATTATTCAACCCATTACCGACATGATGGTGCTGGTCCGCCGGGTGAGGAAAGGGCACTTCAAGCAAAAGGTACGGGTGGTTTCCAATGATGAACTGGGTGTTTTAGGCGACGGCTTAAACGAAATGATCGAGGGTCTGATTGAGCGGGATCAGATTCGTGAGTCGCTGCATCTGGCCGAGGAAGTTCAGCAAACCCTTTTACCCCGGCAGAACCCCAACGTTGACGGTTTGGATATTGCGGCAACCATTGTCTATTGTGATGAGACCGGGGGCGATTATTATGATTACCTGGATACCCGGAAAACATACCCCGGGAGCTTCACCATGGCCATCGGAGATGTATCCGGCCATGGGATTCCGTCTGCCCTCATGATGGCGACCGCAAGGGCTTTTCTCAGGCAGCGCTCAGTGTTGCCCGGAACTCCGGCAGATATTGTATCCGACGTTAACCACCAGATCACCAGAGATTTTGAAGAATCCGGCGGTTTTATGACGCTGTTTTATCTGTCGATTGACCGGGCAAATCGAAGTCTCTGCTGGGTCCGCGCCGGTCACGATCCGGCCATTTTTTATGATCCGGCAACAGACAAATTTGACGAGCTTCGCGGTGTGGGTATGGCTCTGGGTGTGGATGCCGGCGGCTGCTATAAGGAATTTAAGAAATCCAACCTCAAAGAGGGCCAGGTCATCATACTGGGATCCGACGGCCTCTGGGAGGCGCGCAATCCCAGAGGCGAAATGTTCGGCAAAGAACCGGTTCATCAAATCATTCGCCAGTCTCCCGCTGCGACCGCCAGAGAAATACTGACCGCCTGTTTTAATCACTTCAATGTTTTTCTGGGAGACCGTGCACCCGAAGACGATGTTACCCTGGTGGTGATTAAGTTAACAAAGGAATAGTGTTTGGTTTTTTGTATTTGGTGTTTGGTTGATTCCATGCTAAACACCAGACACGCAGAACTAAACACGAAATACCAGACACCCAACACCACAGTTTTCTATCAAAGGAGGTATTATATGGCCCCTGGGATCGATAAGCTCAGTCAATTTGCGATGGACGCTATTCATCAGGCCGGTGAAAAAGCGATGGCTTATTACGGCAAAGGCAAACCGCAGGTAAAATTTGATCAGCGCGTGGTTACCGAAGCCGAAAATCAGCTGACCGATGTGTTTCAAAATCGGCTGGATCGGGAATTTCCCGAGCATCAGATTTTTCGTTTTGGCGAGGTAAATGAAGATTATTCCCACGGGCAAAAACGGTACCTCTGGATATTTGACCCCCTCGAAGGGGTGGCCAATTTTCAGGCAGGCATTCCCATCTGGGGCATGTCCATCGCCTTATTGGATAATTTCTGGCCGATATTTGGTGTGTTTTACATGCCGGCCACCGGTGATTTGTTTCACGCCCGGGCAGGCAAAGACGCCTTCTGGGGCAATGATAAGATCCGGATACCCGGTACCGATGTGATCGATAATGAAAGCGTTTTGTTGACTTACTCCCGATTCAACCAAAACTACCGGTCCACCTTTCCGGGCAAAATCCGATCTTTGGGATGTGCATCCGCTCATATCTGTTACGTGGCCATGGGCCGTGCGGATGCCGCCATCACCACCAATGAATCTTTTCAGGGGGCACGGGTGATTTTAGAAGCAGCCGGCGGAAAAATCTGTAAATTTGATGGCAGCGATTTCCACCTCAATGAATACCTGGACGGACAACGCATCAACGAACACCTTATCGTGGCATCTCCGGAAAACCTTTCTCAAGTGAGAAGTTTTCTCAAACCGCAATAGCAGTGTATGGTTTTGATCAATGCGCATATTCATTGCCAAACTGTTTGTATTAGTACTTTTAATCAAATTTTTTTGTTTCCCTTTCCTTCAACATGCCGCTGAAAATATAACCAATGGACAAATTGTCCTGACGAGTTCGCTTACACCTGCAGAACAATCTCCGGTAGATCAGCAAAGCAAGGATAACAGGGATCTGGCTCGCTGGGACATTTATGAAATCATCTTTGGGACGGTTTTGTCTATTATCGGTCTTGCGCTGATCGCTTTGTCCCTTCTGCGCTGGAAACCGAATGACCTATCCCTGATCTCTTTTGGAATGTTATGTTTTCTATACGGGGCCCGCACCAGGGCATTTGAGTTTCTCTTTGACATACCTTTACCGTTCTGGAGTTATACGGCCTGGTTTATCACCTATCTCGTTCCTATCCCTGCCTGGTTGTTTTCCGAGCAGTTTCTGGGAAAGGGATGGAAATCCTCTGTTCGGCGACTGTGGCAGATCCAAATTGTCTTCTCAATCACTGCCATTTTAGTCGGTGTCTATCTACAGAAACCTCACGCAGCATGGGCTGCCAACAATATTATGGTCATCATCGGTATTGTGGTCGTATTGTCCAATTTTTTTCAACCGACCCTGCTTTGGAGTCGTGAATTGAAAGTGTTAAGGTTTGGTTTTTTTCTTCTTGCGGCAACGGGCTTAATCGAAAATATTGCGCCTTTGCTGAAAAAAGGAATCGAGATCTCCTACCTTGAGGGATCTGGCCTTATCATTTTTATTGGCTGCCTGGGTTATGCTGTCGCGCATCGGTTTTTTCAAAATGAAAAAGAACTAATTGCCATTTCTCATGAGCTTGAAACCGCGCGCCAAATCCAATCCTTCATTCTGCCGAAGGAGTCCATTAATATCGAGGGTCTTAGCATAACAGCCCGCTATGTTCCCATGGCATCGGTTGCCGGTGATTTTTACGATTTCGCAAAAGTGGATGAAAACCGCCTGGGCATACTTATCGCCGATGTCTCCGGCCACGGGGTGCCGGCGTCGCTCATCAGCTCTATGGTAAAGATAGCCTTTGCTTCCAATACAACCCATGCTGCCAATCCGGCCGAAGTCCTCGATGGCATCAACAAGGTGTTATGCGGGAAGCTTGAAAGCGATTTCGTCACAGCCGGATATCTTTTCCTTGATATTGAAAAAAAAAATATGATTTATGCCGGTGCGGGCCATATGCCGCTGCTATTGTGGCGCGCGACAGAGACAAAAATTTATGAATTTCGTGAAAAAGGAACTGTTCTGGGACAATTTGAGGGTATTCAATTTAAAAATATTCATATTCCGCTCCAACCGGATGATCGGATGATTCTCTACACGGATGGGATTGTTGAAACGTCGAACGCGGCCCACACGCTTTTTGGCTTCGACCGCTTAAAAGACTTCATCGTGTCCAACGCCCAGCTTCCGGCGGGTCAATTTGCAGATGCGCTCATCCGGCAGTTATTTAACTGGTCGGGGAAACCTTCAGAGGAAGCTGTGGATGATGATTTAACATTGATCGTGGTCGACTATCAGCATGTCCCAATCCATAATTGATGAACGATCGGAATCCGGAATGCCATGGGCATCTCCTGGGTCATGGCCGGCGGTAAATCAGGCTGTTGATTATCACTTGCAACGCTACCGCGCAGAACTGAAATACCGGGAGATTTTCGTGCAAGAAATCAGATCCGGATTGTTTCTTAGATGAGTTTTAACTTTAAAAAGATACCGAGACCGATCTACCTCAGATACATTTTGCTCAATATCCCGGGATTGGCGGCGGTTATTTTGATCTTGATTATTATCCAGCACTGGGTCGTGCTGCCGGTATGGCTTTTCTGGAGTATCATCGGTTTTTGGATTGTCAAAGACGCGCTGCTGTTTCCTTTTGTCTGGCGGGCCTATGATTGGGAGCGACCCGGCCAATCCCGGTCGATGATCGGTGAGCGCGGTATTGCCAAAGAGCGACTGGCGCCAGCGGGATATGTCCAGGTCCGCGGAGAGCTCTGGCGAGCGGTTAAAATCGATGATGGGCCGGTGATTGAAATCGGACAGTCCGTCAAAATTGTCAAACTGGATGGGCTTACCCTGTTTGTCGAGAAGCTAACGCCAGATAAAAAATGAAGCATTCGGACCCGATCCTTCTATTTTGGAGGACATCATGCGGCGATGGGTAAAGCGAATTCTATTTGCAGTGGGAATTGCACTGATTATTGTTCTGGTCGGAGCAGGCGGGTATCTGTCCGATACCCTTCCAATCGGCACCGGTCATGCGGCCAAAACCGTCTGCTCCAATGTGTTTATCTCCGGGCGAGATGCGGAAGATGTTTTCAAAGAAGACATCACACCGCTTCACTTTCTTTTTGCCATAACGGATTTTAAAATTGATCCGGATGAAAAATCCGTTAGCGCCGACGCTTTTGGTTTTGCTGAACGCAAGGCCATTTAGCGGCAAGGTTATGGGTGTGCGATTGTCAATGCCTGCGATTTATTTTGGACACCAATAAATTTGTGCTATAATTACCGAATACGCATGGTTTGTCTTGCCCCTTACCTCTTTGACGGTTAGCCTATCATTGCCGTGACGACCGGGTTTTGATTATGGACACGGATTCAGCCGAAGACCCTAAAATTATCGATTGCCCTCAATGCCGCATCAAAAATCCCATTGAGTCTGATATTTGTTATAACTGCGGCGCCGCCTTGCATGAAATGCCGACGAAAAAAGCCGGTCGCCCCTGGCTTGCGGTTGTCGGTTTTGTCCTTTTTGTCGCGGGCGGGCTTTATTTTTATTATCGTCCCGACAGCACCCCTCCACCATCGTCCCAATCGAATCTTATTGCCAAAGAAACCCCGGTGACACCCCCCCCCCGTCAAACCCGCTTGCCCGAGAAGGCTTCCGTTGTTAAAGCCGTCACTGAAAGTGAAGCCGATGCCGAACCGATCAATATTCCGGTCGGACTGCTTCGGATCAGGGATATCGCCGGCCATCTGCTTTCGGAAATCATGGTGCCGCTGGTTGGCGGCGGCTGGGTCGCGCTGCCTACCCGGGAAAGTATCGGTGGTTCCAGCTGGGTGCTTCAGATGAGTGCGGGAGGTCCGCAGACGATTGAAGGCGGCATCATAAACGATTTGGATCAAATCAGCCTGTGGCGGATCCCGGAAGATCAGAGCCTTGAAAGCCCCGAGCTTTTTCCCTGGTCTGCGGGCACACCGCTGACATGGCTGGCGCTCGGATCCCCGGATCCACCGGAGCCGGCAGAGATCGGCGATATCGGCAGACAGGGAAATTTTCATAAAGGTTCCTTACCGGGCGATATAAACGATGCCGGCGTGTTTATTCAGGATGGCCGTGTGGTGGGCTGGTCATTCGGCGATTTCAGCGACGGGGGCCGGCGATGTGGGTCGTAATCTTAAAGCCGAAATCCGGGTCGATGATTATTATCGACTCACCTTCGCCAACGGCCGGGAAGAAGAGTTCGTACGGGCACTAGCCATGGGCGATGACTACTCGAATTTAGATCGCCTGGCAGCTTTTGCCAGGGCGTTCCGGATCGATCCCAGACTCGCTGCCGACCGGACGCCTGAATATTTGAAACCCGAGGCGGTGATCAGCCAAATGCGGTTACTGCTTGCGCGTGCGGTTCAAGAAGGATTTGGATTTCAGGCGGTCAGTTATTTTGATGCCGAGGTGCTTGCTCAGACAGAAGATATCTCCTTGATGTCGGAGGTGGTTATTCTGACTGCAGAAAGGCTTGGTCTGGAAGAGGCGGTCAATTTAACGGAAAACGTTATCGAAGATTTGGAGCCGAAAAGCAATCGTGAAAAAACGCAGTTAAATGAACTTCATTCCGGTCTTTATCAAAACTGGCTAAATGCGCTGCTGGAAGGCGGAGATATTCAGGATGCCTGGCAGGTTTATGAACGCGGCGGCCGGCAGCGGCCGGATGACCTCAACATTCATCTGTTTGGTGTAAAACTGGCCCTGACCGAAGACGACTGGGAAACGGCGGAAAGGCTTTTGGCGGCCAAAGGAAAGATTCTCATCCGCTTTGCACCGGGCACCCGGCAAATACCGGTGACCGCCTCGATCAATCAGGCAACCTCACAGGAATTTATCGTTGATACGGGTGCATCGATGGTCACCATACCGTTTTCGACCGCCAGAATTCTTGGCATCGTCATATCGGTCCGAAATCCGCGCCGCAAGATCTTTACGGCCAGCGGTGAGCTCTATGCGCCTGAAGTCGTACTGGATTCAATCACTTTAGAGGGTTATGATACTTATAATGTAAGAGCGCTGGTGATGGATATTCCCAATCAACCCGGTCTGGGCCTGCTGGGCTTAAATTATCTGCGCCGGTTCAGAATGGATCTGAATACGGATGACGGGCTGTTGATGCTGGCACCCAAATAAAATTGCCAGAAAAACGATATTCTGATGCTTTAAAATTCTTCGATAATGCTTCCTTTTTTCACATAATTTTCAATATGACTCTGGGAGTTTGCCAGCGCATGCATGGCGGTTTCGAATCTGACACAAACCGGATCATCTTCACCCAGCAGCGATTGTGTTTTTTGCAGGATTTTCAACCCCTGTGCCAGATGGACATTGATATCATTTAATATCGTCTTGCGCTTGTGGTGTCTTTCCCGTTCTTTTGCAATTACCGGCAGCAATCGCTGAATCGAATACTCTACCAGGGCGTCCCGTGGTGCATTGAATTGCCGCGATGT
>WOR8_10005178_pt1 | contig 15629 bp, 12 predicted proteins | sample DeeMarSeWOR38_10_FD_19890 | JGI IMG/M metagenome (IMG submission 19890) | reverse complement strand
AATTCGGGCCTCGATTCCGCCCGGTTCGGGTGGAAGGAGTCGGCGTTTCCGTCCGACGGGCGGAATCGAAAATCAGACGGGAGACGATCGGCCGATGGTCGGCATTCGAGACATGCAGGAGTTCTTCGAGGGCGTTCAGTCGGAGATGAAGAAGGTCACGTGGCCGGACCGCGATCAGTTGCGGAACGCCACGGCAGTGATCCTGGTCTTCGTGATCATCCTGGCGATCATCATCGGTCTGATGGACTCGGTGTTCTCGGCGGTCGTCCGCGGGATCGTGGGGCTGTTCAGTGGCTGATTCGCTGAAACTGACCGACGAGCCGCAGTGGTTCGCCATTCAGACGTACTCGGGCCACGAGAATAAGGTCAAGTCGCTGCTGGAGCGCAAGATCGCGGAGGCCGGCGAGGATCCTGAGGAGCGGGACATACGCGAGGTGATCGTCCCGACGCGCGAGGTCGTGGAGATCAAGGGCGGCAAGAAGGTCCGGTCCACGAAGCGGCTGTATCCGGGATACGTGCTGGTGAACATGGTCCTCAACCAGGACTCGATGTTCCTGATCACGAGCACCCCGAGCGTCATCAAGTTTCTCGGGGGCGGCTCGCAGCCCCAGCCGCTCCGGCAGGACGAGGTGAACAAGATCCTCGGCGTCGCCGAGGAGGTCGAAGAACAGGGTCCGAAGCAGGAGATCCCGTTCGACGTCGGGCAGGTCGTGGAGGTCACCGAAGGACCGTTCAGCGATTTCAGCGGGACGGTCGAGGAGATCATCCCGGACAAGGGCAAGGTTCGCGTGCAGGTCAGCCTGTTCGGCCGGCCGACCAGCGTGGAGCTGGACTACACGCAGTTGAAGGGATACTGACGGAGTCAAGAGGCGACAGATGGCTAAGAAGACCACCAAGAAGGTGACGGCGAACATCAAGCTGCAGATCCCGGCCGGCCAGGCCACACCGGCCCCGCCGGTGGGTCCGGCGCTGGGGCAGCACGGTGCGAACATCATGGAGTTCTGTAAGCAGTTCAACGCCAGGACCTCGAATCAGCCCGGGATGATCATCCCGGTCGTGATCACGGTCTACGCGGACCGGAGCTTCACGTTCATCACCAAGACTCCGCCCGCCGCGGTCCTGCTGAAGAAGGAGCTCGGTCTGGCCTCAGGATCCGCGGAACCGAATCGGAACAAGGTGGGCAAGGTCCGGCAGGACCAGCTGCGGAAGATCGCCGAGATCAAGATGGAAGACCTGAACGCCAACGATCTGGATGCCGGCGCCCGAATGATCGCCGGAACGGCCCGTTCGATGGGGATCGAGGTGGTTGACTGATGTCGAAGCACGGAAAGAAGTACCGGGGAGCGGTGTCCGCCCTGGAAGCGGATGACGCGCTCGATCCAGGCGGCGCGATCGCCCGGGTGAAGGCCATGTCGTTCGCGAAGTTCGATGAAACGGTGGACGTGGCGGTGCGGCTCGGAGTGGATCCGAGGCATGCGGACCAGATTGTCCGCGGGACCGTGATTCTGCCTGCCGGCACGGGACGTACCGTCCGGGTGCTGGCGCTGGCCCAGGGCGACAAGGCGCGTGAGGCGGAAGAGGCCGGCGCCGACTTCGTGGGCAAGGAGTTCATCGAGAAGATCGAAGGCGGGTGGCTGGACTTCGACGTCGCGATCGCCACGCCCGATCTGATGAAGGACGTCGCGAAGCTGGGTCGCGTGCTCGGTCCGCGGGGGCTGATGCCCACACCGAAAGCCGGGACGGTGACCATGGACGTCGGTCGTGCGGTCCGGGAAGCGAAGGCGGGCAAGATCGAATTCCGGGTGGACAAGTTCGGAAACGTTCACGCGCCGATCGGCAAGGTGAGCTTCGAACAGGCGAGCCTCGAGCAGAACTTCACCGCGTTCATGGACGCGATCAAGAGAAACAGGCCGTCGGCCGCGAAGGGGACGTACATTCGCTCGGTCACGGTCAGCAGTACGATGGGGCCGGGCGTTTCGATCGATCCGGCCGGCTACCGCTGAGCGACGGGGGGACCTCTCCATGAGATTCGACGAGAAGAAAGCCGTCGCGGAAGACATTGCTGCGAGCCTGGATCGGGCCGGCGCCGTCTTCGTCACGGACTTCAGTGGCTGGTGAAGAACACGCTCGCCATCCGGGCGCTGGAGGGCCTGGACTACGAAGGGCTCGAGGAGTACCTCACGGGCCCCACGGGCCTGGTCCTCGCGGGCTCGGATCCGGTGGCGCCCGCGAAGGCCGTCAAGGAGTTCGCGAAAGAGAACGACGACAAGCCCACCTTCCGGGTGGGAGTGGTGGACAGGCGTACGGTTCCGCCGGAAGACATCATGAGGCTGGCGGATCTGCCGGGCATGGAGTCGCTGCTCGGTTCGATCGCCGGCGCCCTCACAGCGTCGGTGGGCGGAATCGCCGGAGTGTTGAACGGGCTGATGCGCGACATCGCGCAGATGGTCCAGGAAGTTGCAGAGAAGGGAGAAGGGCAGGACTGAGTCCGCCCGACCCTCGAAGGGGGCGCGGTGCGGTCTCTCCTCACCGGCTCGATGTATGGCAACAACGCAGGGAGTGCGCGGAGCGATGAGCAAGGTAGAAGAGCTTCTTGAGGCAATCGGCTCGCTGACCGTCCTCGAGGCGGCGGAGCTGAAGGAAATGATGGAAGAGAAGTTCGGCGTCACGGCGGCAGCGCCCGTCGCGATGGCCGTGGCCGGAGCAGGCCCCGTCGGTGGTGACGCCGGTGCCGAGGAGAAGACGGAGTTCGACGTCGTTCTCACGGGTGTGGGCGACAAGAAGATCCAGGTGATCAAGGTCGTCCGCGAGGTTACGGATCTTGGTCTGAAGGAAGCCAAGGAGCTGGTGGACAACGCTCCGAAGGCCGTTCGCGAGGGCATCGAGAAGGAAGAAGCCGAAGCGATCAAGGCGAAGCTGGAAGAACAGGGAGCTACCGTCGAGTTGAAGTAACGCCGTGACGGGGAACGCGATCGTCGCGCCTCCCCCGCCCGGTAGACTCAGACAGTGGCTCGGAGGCGAGCCGATCGGCTCGCGGAGGACGGGGGGCTTCGTGCGCCTCTGTGTCCCGCGCGGACGAGCTCATTCGAATTCGAGGGGTAGACGAAGTTGGCGATATCGATGAATAACGACCCGGTAGTCTCGTTTGCGAAGCTGGACACCCCGATGCCGATGCCGCACTTCCTCGAGGTGCAGCTCGAGGCGTTCGAGCGCCTGTTGAGAACCGGCCCGGAGGCCGGCCAGCAGGACGTCGGACTCGAACGGGTGTTCCAGGAGATCTTCCCGATCACCGACGTCAACGAGAATTACTCGCTGGAGTTCGTGGACTACTCGATCGGGGAGCCCAAGTACTCGGTCGAGGAGTGCATGGAACGTGACATGACCTTCGCGGCGCCGCTCAAGGCGACGTTGCGCCTGGTCGTGTTCGAGGACCTCGGCGAAGGCGAGAAGCGGGCGGCGGACATCCTCGAGAAGGAAGTGTATCTCGGAGATCTGCCTCTGCTCACGGAACAGGGCACCTTCGTCGTCAACGGTGCCGAGCGCGTGATCGTCAGCCAGCTGCACAGGTCGCCCGGGGTGGTGTTCGAGGAGAACACGCACCCGAACGGCACCCGGCTGTTTTCGGCACGGATCATCCCGTTCCGGGGCTCCTGGGTCGAGTTCACGCTGGACATTCACGACGTGATCCACGTGCACATCGACAAGCGGAAGAAGTTCCCGGCCACGGCGCTGCTGCGCGCGTTCGGCCACGGGACCGACGCCGACATCCTGGAACTGTTCTATACCGTGCGCGAAGTGCCTCTCGAGGACATCGCCGAGGATCGCACGGCACGACGCGAGGTGATCGGCACCCTGGTGGCCCGTTCGATCCTGGACGATGCCTCCGACGCCAAGGCCGTCACCGTCGCGCTGAAGGGTTTCGATCCGAAGACCACGACCACGCCGTTCTGGCTGGCGGCGGACGTGGAGGACCCCGAGGGCGGCGAACATCTCGCGCAGACGGGAGAGCTCCTCGACGACACGCTGCAGCGACGCTTCAAGGAGGCCGGTATCGATTCGGTCGATGCGTACGAAACGGCCGACGCCTTCCTCGCCCGCCGCACCGAGGAGGTGACGGACGAGCTGGTTGACCGGCTCGTGCGCGCAGAAGTAGAGGAGTTCGAGGTCTTCTCCAGCGCCGCGTTCATCCCGCTCCGGGGTTCGTACGAGGATCTGGTCATGCGGCGTGACTGGAGTCAGAAGCCCACGCTGGCGGCCGATGTGGTGGACCCGAAGACGGGGGAGGTGATCGCCGAGAAGGGCGATGCGTTCGACGAGAAGCAGTTCTCCCGCCTGAAGGAAAAGAAGGTGCGTGACGCTCTGGTGTTCACCGGCGGGCCGCGGGGCGAGTCGCCGCTGATCAAGAACACGCTGGCCAAGGATCCCACGCATGGTGAAGCGGACGCGTTGCGGAGCATCTATTCCCTCGTGCGTCCGGGCGAAGCGCCGAACCTCGAGACCGCGCGCACGGCGCTGGATCGACTGTTCTTCAATCCGAAGCGCTACGATCTGGGGCGGGTGGGTCGTCACAAGGTGAATCACCGGCTGCGGGAAGTCTACCGCATGCTCGACTTCGGGCTGCCGGAAGCGGATGTGGTGGTGCTGGCGCCCTCCGACTTCGTGGCGATCATCCGATACCTGATCGAGCTTCACGAGGGGCGCGGCTACACGGATGACATCGACCACCTCGGCAACCGGCGGGTGCGGTCGATCGGCGAGTTGATCGCCAACCAGTTCTCCGTCGGACTCTCCCGCATGGCGAGGCTGGTGCGGGAGCGGATGTCGATCAACAGCGATCCCGAGAAGATGTCGATCGATGACCTGGTCAACGCCCGCACGGTCAGCGCCGTCATCCAGGCGTTCTTCGGGAGCTCTCAGCTCAGCCAGTTCATGGACCAGACGAACCCGCTGTCCGAGCTCACGCACAAGCGCCGGCTCAGTGCGCTCGGACCCGGCGGACTCAGCCGGGAGCGGGCCGGGTTCGAGGTGCGGGACGTCCACTATTCGCATTACGGGCGGATGTGCCCGATCGAGACGCCGGAGGGGCCGAACATCGGGCTGATCACCTCGATGACGACCTTCTCCCGCCTCAACGAGCTGGGCTTCCTCGAGACTCCCTACCGCAAGGTGGTGGACGGCAAGGTCACGGACGATATCGAGTGGCTGTCGGCGAGCGAGGAAGAAGATTATGCCGTGGCGCAGGCGAATGCCGAGCTGGCCCCGGACGGCACCTTCGTGCGGGACCTCGTCCTGTGCCGCCGGCGGGATGACTATCCGCTTCTGCCGCCCGACGAGATCGACTTCATGGACGTCGCACCGGACCAGCTGGTCGCGGTGTCGCCATCGCTCATTCCGTTCCTCGAGCACGACGATGCCAACCGCGCTCTGATGGGATCGAACATGCAGCGCCAGGCGGTGCCGCTGCTGTTTCCGAAGGCGCCCTACGCGGGTACCGGAATCGAGGAGAAAGCGGCCCAGGACTCGGGCTCCGTCGTCTCGGCGCGTCGCGCGGGCACGGTGACGCACGTGACGGCCGAAGAGATCGTGATCGACACCGGTGTCGCACGCTCGAAGGACGACACGCCGCTGGCGCGGCTGTCGCAGTACGACCGATATCGTCTCAAGAAGTTCTGGCGCACGAATCAGGACACGGCGATCAATCAGCGTCCGATCGTCGAGGTCGGGCAGAAGGTGTCGGTCGGCCAGGTGATCGCCGATGGGGCATCGACGGACTACGGCGCCCTGGCGCTGGGGCGGAACGTCACCGTGGCGTTCATGCCCTGGTACGGACACAACTTCGAAGACGCGATCGTGATCAGTGAGCGGCTCGTGCGGGACGACGTGTTCACGTCCGTGCACATCCAGGAGCTGGAACTGCACGTTCGCGACACCAAGCGCGGCACGGAGGAGATCACGGTCGAGATCCCGAACGTCTCCGAGGAGGCGCTGGTGGATCTGGATGAACGTGGGATCGTCCGGATCGGCGCGGCGGTGAAGACCGGAGATCTGCTGGTCGGGAAGATCACTCCGAAGGGCGAGACCGAGCTTTCACCCGAAGAGAAGCTGCTGACGGCGATCTTCGGAGAGAAGGCCAAGGACGTGAAGGACAGCTCGCTGCGGGTTCCGCCGGGGGTGGAGGGAACCGTGATCGACGTCAAGATCTTCTCGCGGCGGATCGACGATCCGCTGCTCGAGCGCGAGCACGGAGAGCGGATCGGCCGGCTCCGCGAGGCGGAGCGCGAGGAGATCGCCCGCGTCGTGGAGGCGCGGGACGCGGAGCTGCGGGAAGCCCTCGACGGGCAGACGGTAGCCCTGTTCCTCAAGCGTGGAACGATCGAGCCGCTGCTCAAGGAGGGCAAGAAGCTGGGTAAGACCGTGCTCGCCGAACTGGATTTCGGCGAGGTCGACCTCAGCACGCTCAAGGTCAAGAACGAAGATGCAAGCCGGAAGGCCCGACGGGTGATCGACGAGGCCAAGCGTCGCGTGGAGCGAATTCGCGAGCGGACCGAAGAGGGGATCGACCGCGTATTCCAGGCGGACGAGCTCTCGCCCGGGGTGGTGCAGCTGGTGAAGGTATACCTGGCCGAGAAACGCAAGATCTCGGTGGGAGACAAGATGGCGGGCCGACACGGGAACAAGGGGATCATCGCGCGGGTCGTTCCCGAGGAGGACATGCCGGTGCTTCCCGACGGCACGGCCGTCGACATCGTGCTGAATCCTCTGGGCGTGCCGAGCCGGATGAACGTCGGCCAGATCCTGGAGACGCATCTGGGATGGGCCGCGCGCCAGCTCGGCTTCCGCGCCCAGACGCCGGTTTTCCAGGGTGCGACGGAGAACGAGATCGGAGCGCTGCTGAAGCTGGGCGGCGCACTGTGGGCCGGTCGGTTTCTCGCGCCGGATGTTGCGGTGCCGGATTTCGATGCGGATACGGTCCAGAACCTGGTCGGCGCGATTCAGGCCTTCACCGGCGCATTCGAGCCGAAGCGGAACGGGCATCCGACCGGCATCGGGCGGAGTCTCGATGCCTACCTGGGTGACAAGTCCGACAAGGAGGCGAAGAAGTTCCTCTCCGCCGTGGGCGAGTACGTCGTGGAAGTGGCGCGAAAGGCCTCAGGTGCCGATTCCGCAGCCGCCCTGAAGAAGGCCGGCTGGCCGGCCGCCGCGGAGCTCGTCGGCAAGCGCAGCCTGAAAGCAGGGCTGGATGCGGCAGTGGTCGAACTGATGCTGCAGGCCGGCCTCAAGCCCGGTGGCAAGATGCGGCTTCGTGACGGCAGGACCGGCGAGCCGTTCGACGCGGACGTCACCGTGGGCGAGATCTACATGATGAAGCTGTCGCACCTCGTGGACGACAAGATTCACGCTCGATCGATCGGGCCATACAGCCTGGTCACGCAGCAGCCGCTGGCCGGAAAGGCGCAGTTCGGCGGGCAGCGGTTCGGAGAGATGGAGGTGTGGGCACTCGAGGCATACGGGGCCGCGCACACGCTCCAGGAAATGCTGACGGTCAAGTCGGACGACGTGACGGGACGAAGCCGCGCCTACGAAGCGATCGTGAAGGGTGAGAACCTGCCACGACCGGGCGTGCCCGAGAGCTTCAACGTGCTGGTCAAGGAGCTCCAGGCGCTCGGACTGAGCGTGGACCTGGGCAGCGACGACGACGATTCGATCTTCGGCAATTGACGCAACGCAGCGACCAAGGGGTCTTAGAGCATGATTGATTTTCCCCGCCACCGCGGACCGAGCTCGGCCGACTTCGACTGGATCCAGATCAAGATCGCGTCTCCCGACGAGATCCGATCCTGGAGCTACGGCGAGGTCACGAAGCCCGAGACGATCAACTACCGGTCCTTCAAGCCGGAACGGGATGGGCTGTTCTGCGAACGGATCTTCGGTCCGGTCAAGGACTGGGAGTGCCACTGCGGGAAGTTCAAGCGGATTCGCTACCGCGGGCACATCTGCGACAAGTGCGGCGTGGAGGTCACGCTGTCGAAAGTGCGCCGCGAGCGGATGGGGCACATCGAACTGGCGGTGCCGGTCGCGCACATCTGGTTCTTCAAGACCCTTCCCTCGCAGATGGGATACCTGCTGGGCATGAAGCTCCGCGACCTGGAGTCCGTGATCTACTATGCAGCACACGTGATCACGAATCCCGGGAAGCAGGAGGTGGAGTACAAGCAGGTGCTCACCGAGGACGAGTACTGGGAGCTCACGGACAAGGCGCGCGAAGAGGGCGACACGGACTTCCGGGTCGAGATCGGCGCCGAGGGTGTGCGCACGCTGCTCGGTCAGCTGGACACTGATGACCGTCCGGTGACGGACCGCAACAAGGACGGCCGGGGTCTGGATCGGCTGGCGGATCAGCTCCGCGCGGAGGTCGCGACCGAGACCTCCAAGCAGCGGAAGAAGAAGAAGCTGAAGCGGCTCAAGGTCATTGACTCGATCCGGGGCAGCGATGCCGACCCGGCGAAGCGCAATAACCCGGAACACCTGATCATGGACGTGATCCCGGTGATTCCGCCGGACCTCCGGCCTCTGGTGCCGCTGGACGGCGGTCGGTTCGCGACTTCCGACCTGAACGACCTCTACCGGCGGGTGATCAACCGGAACAACCGGCTGAAGAAGCTGCTCGAGATGCGCGCGCCGGAAGTAATCCTGCGCAACGAGAAGCGGATGCTGCAGGAGGCGGTGGACGCGCTGTTCGACAATGGCCGGCGCGGCAAGGCGATCCGGGGGCGGGGCAAGCGTCCGCTCAAGTCGCTGTCCGACATGCTCAAGGGCAAGCAGGGCCGGTTCCGGCAGAATCTGCTCGGAAAGCGGGTGGATTATTCGGGCCGGTCGGTGATCGTGGTCGGTCCCGAGCTGAGCCTTCATCAGTGCGGGCTTCCGAAGGTGATGGCGGTCGAGCTGTTCAAGCCGTTCATCATCCACGAGCTGGAGCGCCGCGGGTACGCCGAGACCGTCAAGCGCGCCAAGAAGCTGGTCGAGCTTCTCGATCCCAAGGTGTTCGAGGTGCTCGAAGACATCATCAAGGACCACCCGGTGCTGCTGAACCGGGCGCCGACGCTGCATCGTCTGGGGATCCAGGCGTTCGAGCCGGTGCTGGTCGAAGGAAAGGCGATCCGGATTCACCCGCTCGTCTGCGCTGCGTTCAACGCGGACTTCGACGGCGACCAGATGGCGGTGCACGTACCGCTGTCGTTCGAGGCCCAGCTCGAGGCGCGCATCCTGATGCTGTCGAGCAACAACATCCTCAAGCCGGCGAACGGCCGGCCGATCACGAGCCCCAGTCAGGACATGGTGCTCGGTTGCTATTTCGTCACCAAGACACCGCCTTCGTTCAGCGCGATCCAGGACACGGAGGGACTGGATCACTTCCAGAGCTTCGCAGAGGTGGAGCTGGCGATTGCGAACGGAGTCCTGGTCACGGACCGCGGCACCCCCGACTTTCACAGGCCGATCGCCTATCTGGAAGGGGATCGCTGGTTGATCACGACGGTCGGGCGAGTGCTGTTCAACGCGATCCTGCCGGAGGGCGTTCCGTTCGTGAACGCGACGATGGGCAAGGGATCCCTGAACGACCTGGTGTTCGAGATCTTCAGGATCACCGGACTGCGGCCGACCACCGACTTCCTCGACAACCTGAAGAACTTCGGGTTCCGGTATGCCACGCAGGGCGGCATCTCGGTCGGTATGGAGGATATGGAGATTCCCGCGGAGAAGGTGAAGATCCTCGCGGAAGCTCAGGATGACGTGGACCGCTTCACGCGAGCCTATCACAAGGGCGTGATCTCGTTCGGTGAGCGCTACAACAAGGTCATCGACGCCTGGACGCACGCCAACAACGACGTGGCGGACGCGATGGTCGACAACATGGCCCGCTCGCGGGACGGGTTCAACCCGATCTTCATGATGTTCGACTCCGGATCGCGGGGTTCGCGCGACCAGATCCGGCAGCTGGCCGGAATGCGCGGCCTGATGGCGAAGCCGCAGAAGAAGCTGACGGGAGGCATCGGCGAGATCATCGAGAGCCCGATCCGAGCCAACTTCCGCGAGGGGCTCAGCGTGCTCGAGTACTTCATCTCGACGCACGGCGCCCGGAAAGGGCTGGCGGATACCGCGCTCAAGACTGCCGACGCGGGATACCTGACCCGCCGCCTGGTGGACGTGGCCCAGGACGTCACGATCGGCATGGAAGACTGCGGCACGGTTCTCGGTCTCGAGGTCTCCGCGCTGAAGGAGGGCGAGGACATCATCGAGCCTCTGAAGGACCGCGTGGTGGGAACGGTCGCCCGCGAGGATGTCGTCGACCCGATCAGCGACGAAGTGATCGTCAAGGCCGGCGAGATCATCAACGAGGAAGCCTCAGAGGCGATCGACGAGGCAGGCCTGCAGTCCGTGAAGATCCGCTCGGTACTGACCTGCGAGGCGCGCCAGGGCCTGTGTCAGAAGTGCTACGGCCGCAATCTGGCCACCTGGAAGACGGTCGAGATCGGCGAGGCGGTCGGAATTCTGGCCGCCCAGTCGATCGGCGAGCCCGGCACCCAGCTGACGCTGCGTACGTTCCACATCGGAGGTACCGCGGCGCGGATCGCGGCACAGACGCAGCGGAAGTCGAAGCTGCGCGGCACGGTCGGACTGGAGCGGATCACGACCGTCGAAGGCACGGACGGCCGCCAGGTCGTGACCAGCCGCGAGGGACAACTGCTGATGCGGACCGAAGGCGACCGTGTGCGTTCGCGTCTGGCGATTCCGTACGGCGCCACCCTGCACGTGACCGACGGGACCGAAGTCGAGCCCGGCGACCTGCTGTTCAGCTGGGATCCGTACTCGGAGCCGATCGTCGCCGACCACGACGGAAAGGTCGTCTACAACGACATCGTTCCCGAAGAGACCTTCCGCGAGGAGCTGGACGAGGCGACGGGACGGCGCCAGCTGGTGATCATCGAGGATCGGGACAAGAAACTGCACCCGCGGCTGGAGATCGTGGACTCGAAGGGCAAGAAGCTCCGCGAGTTCATCGTGCCGGTCGGCGCGCAGCTTCTGGTGCACGACAAGCAGAAGGTCCAGCCCGGCGAGACCCTGGCCAAGATCAGTCGCGAGGCCTACAAGACCCGGGACATCACCGGGGGCCTGCCGAGGGTGGCCGAACTGTTCGAGGCGCGGCGGCCCAAGGACCCGGCGACGATCACGGAGGTCGACGGACGGGTGTCGTTCGGCTCGATCAAGCGCGGCAAGCGCGAGATCATCGTGACGATGGAAGGCGGAGAGGAGCAGGTCTACCAGGTGCCGGTCGGGAAGCACCTCCGAGTGCACGAGGGGGACCAGGTCCGCGCCGGGGATCGGCTGTCGGAGGGCCCGGTGAACCCGCACGACATTCTGCGCGTCAAGGGACCGCGCGCCGTGCAGGAATACCTGCTCAACGAAATCCAGGAGGTCTATCGCCTCCAGGGCGTGCGGATCAACGACAAGCACATCGGCGTGATCGTCCGGCAGATGCTGCAGAAGGTGAAGATCACGGATCCGGGCGACACGGAGTACCTCGAGGGCGAGCACATCGACCGGATGGAATTCCGCGAGGCGACTCGGGCGGTGATCGGAGAGGGCGGAAAGCCGCCCCGCGCCGAGCCGGTGCTGCTGGGAATCACGAAGTCCAGCCTGACGACGGAATCGTTCATCAGTGCGGCCTCCTTCCAGGAGACGACCCGAGTGCTGACCGACGCCGCCGTGCGGGGTGCTACCGATCAGCTCAAGGGACTCAAGGAGAACATCATCATCGGGCACCTGGTGCCGGCCGGCACCGGCGTTCACCGGTTCCAGGACATGGAGTTCCTGGTCGGCGAGCCGCTTCAGCAGGAGCTGGATTCCCTGCGTCGGGTGGAGCCGGAGCCCGTGCCCATCCAGGCGGGAGGACTGTTCGCCGAGCTGCGGGGCGACGGCGAATCCGAGCTGGCGGTGGCCGTCGCGACGGGGGGCGACGGTGAATCTGCAGAGTCCGCGGCCGACGACACGGATGAGGTCGAGGAGAAGACGGCCGCGACCTGATCTGAACCACGAAGCAGGACGGTGCCGGGGCCCCGCGGGCTGACGTTCGCGGGGCCCCGTTTGCCCCTAACGAACCGTGCGTCGGCAGCTTGACAGCACCGAGGGCCGACTCTACCTTGCACAGTCTGTCGACCGGAGGGTCGGCAGACAGATTCCGCCGGGGGCGAGTAGATGTCGTCCCCGCACTTTTTTTCCGCGCCTCCCGCGTCCACCCGGTGGACGCATACGGAGACGCGGTTTTCGACGAATACCCTGACGGGGGACACGGCGAAGTCATGCCCACGATCAACCAGTTGGTCCGCAAGGGCCGGGCGCAGATCGAGAAGACGCGCAAGGCGCCCGCACTCGAGGCGAACCCGCAGAAGCGCGGGGTCTGTACGCGCGTGTACACCACGACGCCGAAGAAGCCGAACTCGGCCCTCCGGAAAGTGGCCCGCGTGCGGCTGACCAACGGATATGAGGTCACGGCCTACATTCCCGGCGAGGGGCACAACCTCCAGGAGCACAGCATCGTGCTGATCCGCGGAGGCCGGGTGAAGGACCTTCCGGGCGTGCGCTATCACATCGTCCGCGGAACGCTGGACGCCTCCGGCGTGGCGGACCGCAAGCAGAGCCGATCGAAGTACGGCTCGAAGCGTTAAAGGATCGAGGGGAACCACGCGCCGAATGGGCGCGCAGGCCCCGGCGTTCGGATTTCGAGAGAGCAGAGGGAAACGACCCGGCCTGCACGTCTCGGCCGGGTTTCCGTTTCAAGGAAGAGGAAATGTCACGCAGGAACAGGTCGACGCCCAGAGAGATCCCCGCTGACCCGAAGTACGGGAGCAGCGAAGTGACGCGGTTCATCAACGTCCTGATGCTGGACGGAAAGAAGAGCACCGCGGAAGGGATCTTTTACGAGGCAATGCGGAAGATCGAGGAGAAGACCGGGCAACCCGGCCTGAACGTCTTCCGTCAGGCGCTGGCGAACAGCAAGCCCGTGCTGGAAGTGCGCAGCCGCCGTGTCGGTGGCGCTACCTACCAGGTCCCGATGGAAGTCTCGCCGAGGCGCCGGGATTCGCTCGGTCGTCGCTGGCTGATCCAGTTCGCGCGCGGCCGGTCGGGCAAGTCAATGGCGGATCGCCTGGCGGGTGAGCTGCTGGACGCGTCGCGCGGCGATGGCGGTGCGGTCCGCAGGAAGGAAGAAGTGCACCGGATGGCGGAAGCGAACAAAGCGTTCGCCCACTATCGCTGGTAATCGGAACCGGAATCCCCGGCCCGGGCTGAACCGACAGGAAAGAAGACGGATCGGACATAGATGGCACGAAATACACCGCTGGAGCGAATCAGGAACATCGGCATCATGGCGCACATCGATGCCGGTAAGACCACGACGACGGAGCGCATCCTGTACTACACGGGTCGCCTGCACCGAATGGGCGAGGTGCATCACGGTGACGCGACGATGGACTGGATGGAGCAGGAGCAGGAGCGCGGAATCACGATCACGTCGGCCGCGACCACCGCCTCGTGGGAACGCAAAGGGGACCAGTACCAGATCAACATCATCGACACGCCCGGGCACGTGGACTTCACCGTCGAGGTGGAGAGAAGCCTGCGGGTGCTGGATGGCGCCGTCGCGCTGTTCTGCGCGGTGGGTGGAGTGGAGCCGCAGTCGGAGACGGTCTGGCGACAGGCGGACAAATATCGTGTTCCGCGCATCGCGTTCGTCAACAAGATGGACCGGGTGGGCGCCGATTTCGAGCAGGTCGTCCGGATGATGAAGGACCGGCTCGGTGCGAAGGCGTATCCCATTCAGTATCCGCTCGGCGAGGGCGAGCTGTACACCGGACATATCGACCTGGTGCGCATGGTCGAGGTCGTATACGACGAAGACTCGCTCGGCGTGAAGTGGACCGAGGGCCCGGTTCCGGATTCGCTGATGGAGAAGGCGAAGCAGCTGCGACACGAGCTCGTGGAGGCGGCGGTCGAGCACGATGAAGAGCTGCTCGAGCGCTACCTCGAGGGCGCAGAACTGGGTGAGGAAGAGGTGCGCCGGGCCGTCCGGAAGGCCACGCTCGCCGGGGCGATCACGCCCGTCATGTGCGGAGCCTCGTTCAAGAACAAGGGTGTCCAGAAGCTCCTCGACGCGGTGATCGACTACCTTCCGTCGCCGCTCGACGTGCCGCCGGTCACCGGGCATCTGCCGAACCACGACGAGAGCTTCGTGAACCGCACGGCGTCGGACGACGAGCCGTTTTCGGCCCTCGCGTTCAAGATCATGACCGACCCGTTCGTCGGCCGGCTCACGTACATCCGGGTCTACTCGGGCGTGCTGCCCGCGGGCTCGCACGTCATGAACGTGACGCAGGACAAGAAGGAGCGGGTCTCCCGCCTGCTGCAGATGCACGCGAACAAGCGGGAAGAGGTCGAGGAGCTGCGTGCCGGGGACATCGGCGCCGCGATCGGGTTCAAGTTCGCGCGCACCGGCGACACGCTGGCCGACAAGGACGACCCGATCATCCTCGAAGCGATGAGCTTCCCGGAGCCGGTGATCCGCGTCGCGATCGAGCCGAAGACCAAGGCCGACCAGGACAAGCTCTCGGAGGCCCTGGCGAAGCTGGCCGAGGAGGATCCGACCTTCCGCGTGAGCTCGGACGAAGAGACGGGACAGACGCTGATCAGCGGGATGGGCGAGCTCCACCTCGAGATCATCGTCGATCGTCTGCAGCGCGAGTTCAAGGTCAACGCCAACGTCGGCCGGCCGCAGGTGGCCTACCGTGAGACGATCCGCGTTCCGGTGGACAAGGTCGAAGGGAAGTTCGTCCGGCAGTCGGGCGGTCGCGGCCAGTACGGGCACGTGGTGATCAACCTCGAGCCGACCGAGGCCGGCACCGGCTTCCTGTTCGAGGACGCCATCGTGGGGGGCGCGATTCCGAGGGAGTACATCAACCCGGTCCAGCAGGGGATCCGGGAGGCGATGGATTCCGGCGTGCTCGCCGGTTACCCCCTGATCGACATCAAGGCGACGCTGATCGACGGGTCGTACCACGATGTCGACTCGAACGAGATGGCGTTCAAGATCGCGGGCTCGATGGCGCTGAAGGCGGGTGTGCGCAAGGCGAACCCGGCGATCCTCGAGCCGATCATGGACGTGGAGGTGGTCACGCCCGACGAGTATCTCGGCGACGTGATGGGTGACCTCAGCAGCCGGCGCGGCAAGATCGGCGGCATGACGCAGCGTGCCGGGGCCCAGGTGATCGGCGCCTCCGTGCCGCTGGCGGAGATGTTCGGGTACTCCACGACGCTGCGTTCGCTGAGCCAGGGCCGCGCCGTATACAGCATGCAGTTCTCCCACTATTCGGGAGTGCCGAAGGCGAAGGCCGACGAGATCATCGAAGGCCGCAACTGAGCGATCCGGGATTCGCACCCGGTACAGGGAAACAGAATCAGTCGCGCTCCTCAGGGGACCGCGGCAAGGAGCATTGTCGAGATGGCGAAGCAGAAATTTGAGCGGACGAAGCCGCACGTAAACGTGGGAACGATCGGTCACGTGGACCACGGGAAGACGA
>WOR8_10003362_pt1 | contig 15634 bp, 10 predicted proteins | sample DeeMarSeWOR38_10_FD_19890 | JGI IMG/M metagenome (IMG submission 19890) | reverse complement strand
CATCGATGACTGCCTGATATTCCTTTTGTGCATTCTGCATACCGAGCTTTTCGCTGCAAAGCCCGATATGCAGCTGCGCTTTGGCCGCGATAGCCCGTTCCGCTTTGTCATCTTTTACAATTGATTCATATAAAGAAATGGCCCCTTTCAGATCCCCCTGGGATTCTTCCAGGTACAGGCCTTTTTCAAAAATCTGTCCTGCCGTCTCCTGGGAATACATAAATCCCGGGATAACAACACACGAGAAGGCAAGCAGAACCAGGACAATGTGTATACCTTTTATGATCTTCATGACAGCCCTCCTTTTTAATTGGTCATGAAGAATATGCGCCCTTTCAATAGACGATGTGTCAAGGAACTGTGAAAAGACAATGGAAATATTGTGCAAACAAACTCATGTTATTCTGCCAATTTGTATCCGATGCCGTGAACACTCAGGATGAGTTGTGGATTTGCCGGATCTCTTTCTATTTTTTTTCGGATATTGGCTATATGGCTGTCAATGGTTCTGGGTGTAACAACCACATTGTCCTCTCCCCAAATGCGATCCAGAATCTCGTTTCTGGACAGGACGGTTCCCCTTTCCCGGACCAGGCACTGCAGCAGTTGATATTCAAGGGGTGTGAACTCGAGCACTTCATCGTTTTTGCGCGCCTCGAACTTCTTGAAGTCCAACTCCACATCCCCGATACGAATCCGCTGCACTCCCTTGTAAGGCTCTTCCGTTCTGCGGAATAGTGCTTTGACCCGAGCCAGCAATTCCCTCAGGCTGAATGGTTTGGTCATGTAATCGTCGGCGCCCAGTTCTAGGCCAAGCACCTTGTCGATTTCCTTGTCTTTCACGGTTAACATGAGTATGGGTGTAGTGTCTCCGGACATTCGCAGGCGTTTACACATTTCGGTGCCATTGAGAATGGGCATCATGATGTCCAAGATGATGAGATCCGGTGACATCCGATGCACTATTTCCAAACCATGCTCCCCATCCTCAGCCTCGTAAACAACATATCCTTCGGATTCCAATTCATCCTTTATGCTCATACGAATGCCGGGCTCATCTTCCACAATGAGAATAGCTTTGGACATAGCAGCCTCACGTTGTTGAATGCACGGGAATGTGGATTATGAACGTTGTCCCTTTCTCCACACTGCTCTCAACGGAAATCTTCCCCCCATGGGCTTCCACCGCGTGTTTCACCAGTGTTAATCCCAGGCCCGTGCCCTGAACCGATTTCTTAAGAGCATTCTTACCCTGATAAAATTTATCGAAGACGTACCTCAAATCCTCTCTATAAATGCCAATACCCTGGTCGGCTATTGTCAAAATGACATGTTGCTTGTCGGAAGCAAGTGAGACATCAATTCTGGTATTCCGGTCGGAAAATTTAACGGCATTATCCAACAAATTATAAACCGCTTGGGATAGCGCATCAGGATCCATCTTGAGATGTGGGATGTTTTCGGCAACATGCAGGTGGATTTCAGCCTCTGTCTGGACTTCTGTTTCGTGATAATCATTTACAGTCTGTATAATCCATGAGGCTGTATCCGTATCCTGATATTCGTATTCCTTCCGGCCTTCCTCGATTTTTGAAAAATTCAGTACATTCGATACCAGGCGAGTCAGTCTGTCCACATCATGTGAGATGATGGAAAAATACGTCTGCATCTTAGCCTGATCTTTGACCTTGCCGTTCTTCATGCGTTCGGTCAATGTCCGGATGGAGGTCAAAGGAGTTTTGAATTCATGGGATACGGACGAGACGAAATCGGATTTGATCTGGAGCGCAGCCCGCTCATGGGACATGGCTCTGTTGATCATAACCGCTCCAAAAACCAAGACTATTATCAGGGTGAGTATGGTCCAGAAATAAAAGTTACGGGTTATAGAAATCATATCGGAAGGCGTTTTGCCGCGCGTATGGAGCTCGATTTTCCACGGCGGGAAGTTGGTCTCAAAATAGTCGGTTAGTACAGGTTCTTCACCCTGGAATTCTGCGCTTCCAATAAGTCTTGTACCGGCAAGATCGGTGATGGTAATTTCGGTTTCTTCCCCTCTCTGAATATCGCTGATGATCTCCGGCAGTACAGATTCAATGAGATGATTATGGTTGTACAAGACACCCAGTATTCCTTTGGAGTACTCGGCAATAGGCACTGCCGACACAAGGAAAAGCCGGCCATCAACGGTTTTCGACAGATTGACGACACGAGTCGGATCGGTCGCAGAACCCAACATGCCTGCAAGATCCGGCACAATTTCTTCGACAATGGCTTTTCGCGTCTGTAACTGTTCTATTCTAGTATTGTGAAGTCTTGTCAGCCGATCAAACTCATTTTTATCAACTTCCGTAAATTCACTCCCAAGATCCTGCCGGTTGTTCTTGATTGCATCCTGTGCCAGAGATGCATAGGTGATAAATTGGTCCTCAGTCAAATCCCATGATATATCCAGCAGCTTTCCGTATATTTGGAATGCATGATTCAGGCTCTCTCGAAAATCTCTAGTAAATCTGTAGCATTCAACAACCTGCAGCTCTGCTGGAATGACCATAGGTACACTCGATGAAGTTCTGCTTTCAGGAAAATCCTGAATAATCCGCAAATAGGTTTTGGCTGCCTGATTGTATTCACCCTGTTTTTTGTAATTGCGAGCTATGTGATTCAGAATCACAGCCCGGGAGTTCCGGTTAAGTGCAGAAGACATCAGAGTCTGATAACGGGCAATAGCTGTTGTGTAATCACGCCTCTGGAATTCGCTCTCCTGGGCCTGTTTCAATAGTTTCTGTGCGGAATCGTCCAGGGATAAAACATGGGCACCCGTCTGCCTCGTTGAAATAGGCTGCAGGAATGGAAAGAAAAATTCGTCGATCCCATATTCCAAGAATATTTGTTCAATCGAGAGGTCGTTCTGAAACCGCTCTTTCACTGTTTTTCTGATGGACGCATAATCTTTTTGTATAAAGGAGGGATCTTCAGCCATGGACTTCAGAATTCTTATTGATTCTTCGAACCGTGAAGCGACCTGAGTCTTCAGAAATCCCGCAATTCGGCGATTTTCGCTCTCAATTTCACGCTCCAAACGGAACTTTTCATTTCGAATGGCATAAATGCCAAAAACGCTCAACATCACAGAAGGCAGGAAAATAGTGGCAATAAACAGAGCCACCAGCCTCTTCTGCTTTCCTAGCATAATCCGCAGGTTTCGCATGCCTTGTCGCTTATCAATTATGAAATCAATGGATTATTTATAAATTACACCATTTTCCGTGGCAAAGGTTGAGGAATTGTGGAGATTCTGTCAAAGTATGGTGAAAATAATCTATGAGTCGTATGTTCAGACACATTTCAAATGTGCTTTGCGAACACTGCACAGCTCTTACTTATTAATGAATATCGGAATTGAGGTTAATGAGCGACTGTCAGCGTGGGTAGCCGGTACTTATAAATTATCAATACCTCTAAAATCCCTATTTCCTGTGAGTAGCCGGAGGGCCTAGGTATGATGTCTTGGAATGGCTCTATTAAGAACTGAATTAGGCGGTGAGGATTTCATGTAAGTTATGAGCTTCCCGACACATAGATTACAGAATATTCCGGAGCATGAGTTACACATTATTCATAGTAAGAGCCCGGCTTCCGGCTTCGTCTACGACTACGCCGGACAAGTCGCCCCTGGTTGATCATTTCGTAATCGTTTCAAAAGCTAATTAATTAGCGGATCCCGGAGACAAAAGGAACTACGGCTACGCTGGGCAACTTACGCCAAAAAGCCGGCTTTGAGCCGGCTTTTTGGCGTAAGTTGGAGCGGGAGACGGGGATCGAACCCGCGACGTCCAGCTTGGGAAATTGCTCTTAGATTGTAAATACAACAACTTAGCGTTTACGGCGCGAATTTTCGATGCATGCAAGTTCCTGAGTATCCACCGGTTGGCTCCGACGCTTTCTTAATGGAGCCATTTTGGAGCCAAACAGCCTTCATGAGATAGAATTAGGCCAGATATTAGTTGTCGTTATCTAATATCGTCACTCCGCCATTTCCTGCTCTCTGGTGTAACAATGCCTTCAGGCAAGAAAAGTCACTTTGGAGTAAGGGCTGTTTCGGGATTTGGGAATCAATGCTCCTCAACAGTACGATAGGGATTCCAGTCTTTAGGGTACGGGCACCAATTGCATCAGTTCTTCAAACCAGTTGAGGACGATGTTGATTCTTTCCCCTGAGGTTCCTTCTGTAGGCTCGGCGGGGGACTCTTTAAATATCGGATATCGCTTGCCGTCAGGATGAATATCCCTTGGCCTAAGTTCAAGATCCGAAATCATGGCAAAAAATGAAGTTTGGGTGTTTCGCGCTCTTTGGCCAGGTCGCCGCTATATATAAAAAAGGGGTTCTCTGTTTTAGAAGATTTTCCGCGGAGTGAGATTTTCCATATTTCCTCAACATTTATTCATCTTTCCTGATGTAGTCTATATCTAAAGAACAATAATGGGCGAGGTTGTATGATGGAGAATCTCAAATTAGTCCTCGTTCAACATAAGAAATTCCTCGTTATATTCTTCATAGCAATCTTCCTACCGTCAGTCATTTTGGCTTATTTTGGGATAAGGGCCATTCAAAATGAAAGATACAAACTCCAGCAACAAACGCTTGAGCGGCAGAAGGGATTTGTAAGAAATGTCCAGATAGAAATTCAATCACTCATTGATAAACATTCGTCAAGCTTGAAGGATCTCTCTGGAAGCTTTGTCCTTCTTGACAGTGATTATCCTGCGATTTGTGATTTAATCTCACAAAAGTTCCGGGAAGAATCGCTTTATGGACAAATCGTCGTCTGGAGCACGGAGGATCCTCTTTGGCTCCCCAGTTGGCAGCCGCAGCCCCCAGGTTCGATAAATTTGATCGTTCCCCAGGAGTGGAGAAAATGGCGGCCCGAACTTGAAAAAGCCGAAAGGGCCGAATTCCGCCTTAAGAATTATTCTGATTCCATATCTATTTACAGGAAAATCCTCGATAGTACCGAGGACAAAAATATCAAAGCTTGGATGTTGAACCGTATAGCACGCTGCAGTGTCAAACAGATGAACTTCAAGCAGGCTATGGAGAGTTATCGCGCACTTCTTGCGGATTTTCCCGATTTGCTGACAGAATCGGGCCGCCCCATAGACCTCCTCTCCCGTCTGGGATTACTGGATGTTCTCCGATCGGAAAAGGATTTTGAGGATTTTTCCCGGGAATCGTTGTTAACCTACACGATGCTCGAGGAGAATAGATGGTCACTGGACGGAGATCAAGTCAAGCTGTTTGCAGCCGTGCTGAAAAACATGATTGAAGAAGTAATGGCGGAAGGTTCTTCGATTGATAATCCAGAAGGGTATGTAGCGGCCGTCGGCAATATCCAGAACTCAATCGATAAGAGATTAGAAATTTGGCGTATAGCGGAGGCTGTGGCCCAGATGATCTTGTCAAATGTTGATAAAGAGTATGAGAACCCGACTGCCGGGAATCAAGCGGTCCAAGAGAATGCCTTTGAAATTGGCAACACCGAGATTTTGGTATTATCGGTTCCCCTGAAGAGTAAGATGCCAGATCATCATCCGGAAAACCTCGGCTTGCTCATACAACCCGGCGATCTGGAAAAAGCCGTTGGGGCTTTCCTAACCAAGAACCGCCCACCCAATATTTCAGTCCTTTTCCGTTCGATCCTTTCCGATACAATCCTTTTCGGAGATAAGATCGTTGATGAAGGCGGGCCTGTTTTTACGGATTTTTTTACTGAGAATTTTCCTCCCTGGCAGGTGGAGATATATTATAACGGAGGTGTTGGATCAGCCTTTCTCCTGCATAAAAACATCTTCTTTTGGACTATTCTCGCCCTGCTTGTTATCCTTTTTCTGGGATCTGGCCTCATCGTCCGGACAATTATCCATGAGATTAATCTCCTCAACCTAAAATCGGAATTTATCGCTTCCGTCTCTCATGAATTCAAAACCCCGCTGACATCGATGGGGGCGATCCTCGAACGACTCATGGACGGGGAAGTGAAAGATCCCCACAAAACTGAGGAATACTACAAGATTCTCAGTCACGATACGGATCGAGTTAAACGACTCGTTAAGAATGTCCTAGACTTCACGAAAATCGAGGAGAGGAAAAGGGAGTACAAGCCGGCTCCGATCGATATTGTCAAGTGGATTCGTCGGGAAGTGGAAAGTTTTGAAAAGGAAAACAGGATGGCCGGTATCAAAGTCGATATCGAGATAGAGAACGATACCCTGCCTGTTTACGCCGATGAAGAAGCGATCAGCCAGGCACTGCACAACATCCTAGACAATGCAGCCAAATTCTCCGGCCAGGAGAAAAAAATCGATGTCGATGTCTGTCGTAAGCAGGACTTGGTTGAGATCGCCGTACGGGATAAAGGTATCGGGATCCCTGAAAGTGAAAAAAAGAAGATTTTCGATAAATTCTACCGGGGGATGCAGGCTTCCTCTGTATCTCCCACCGGAACCGGACTTGGTCTGACCTTGGTCAAGCATATCATGGATGCCCACGGAGGTGATGTTATCGTTCAGAGCCGTCCTGGAGAAGGCAGCCGCGTTTCTCTGATATTTCCCTGCCGTGAAGGAGTATAGGTGACAATGGGAAGGACTATCCTGGTTGTTGAAGATGACGCGGGGATTCGGATCATCCTCGAGGATGCGTTGACTAGCCAAGGATATGCTGTAGTAACGGCCGAAAACGGGATAAAGGGATTGGAGTTGGCCAGAGAATTGAAACCCGACCTGGTGATCCTTGATGTGATGATTCCCCTGTTAGACGGCTTTGAGGTCTGCAAGAGGATACGGAAAGAGGGTATTATATCTCCCATTATGATGCTGACCGTCAAAGAAGAAGAAGTGGATAAGGTCTTGGGATTAGAACTCGGTGCCGATGATTATGTGACGAAACCTTTCAGTTTGAAAGAGCTTTTGGCTAGGGTCAAGGCGCTATTCCGCCGTGTCGAAGAATATCAGGAGGGGATGAGCGTCTATCGTTTTGGGAATATCGAGTTGAATTTTCAAAAATATGAATCTCGGAAAGAAGGAAAGCAATTGGATTTGTCCCCTCTCGAGCTCAAGATCCTTAAGATCTTAGTTTCGAGAAAAGGCAAAGTCGTCACCAGGGACGAATTTCTCGACCTCATTTGGGGAGCAGATAATCTAAACGTATCCCACAGAACCGTGGACAGCCATATTGCGCACATTCGAAAAAAAGTGGAAAATGATTCTTCCCAACCGGAATTCATTCGGAGCGTCCACAGTATCGGCTACAAGTTCGTGGATTGAGGGGTACCCTGAAAACAGGAAATCCATTCATGGAAAATATTCCACCAAAAATCCACATCTCCTCAACACATGAACCGCCCTCCAGAGCTTAATGTATCGGTATGACACATTTTGGAGGTGAGTCATGAAGCTCAAAAAGACTTTGATTATTGTTGTTTTATCCTTTGTGGGAGGGGCTGTCCTGCTTTTAGGATCCGTTCAACAGGAAACAGCCAAAGAACTATTAGAGAAAGCCATCTATTTCGAAGATGTCCAAGGGGATCTTGATAAGGCTATCGAGGTCTATAGTGAAATTTTAAATAACTTTGCGCAAAACAGCGAAGTTGCTGCCAGGGCGCTCTACCGTCTCGGATGGTGTCACGAACGGTTGGGCAACCAGGAAGCCCGCAATGCATACCGCCGTATCATCGATGAATACCCTGGGCAAAAAGAGCAAGTCGCGCAGGCAAGGGTAAGATTGGCTGAACTCGACGCGACGGCGGCGAATGCGTCTCGGAAGCCCACCTTTCGCAAGATCAACCTCCCAAATAGGATCCCGCCTGACGCTCAACTTTCTCCTGATGGGAAGAGCATCGCCTTTGTAAATAACGAATGGCTTTGGATCGCACCAACATCGAGCAATCTGGGATCCGGTTTCCTGGGCACACCGAGGCAACTGGATACACATGGGATTACGGTTGAATTTTGCGGTTTCATCTGGTCCGGCGACGGAAAATGGATTGCATTCAACAGCGGAGAGGTTGAAGGAGGCTATAAGAAGATTTACATTGTGCCCGCCGGCGGGGGAAAACCGATGCAGATCCACAGGAACGACCGGGATGTACGCGTTGTCAACTACCGGATGAGTCTGTCTCCCAATGGGGATACCATCGTCTTTTCTTCGAAGGATGAAGACACACTTCATATATATAAAAAGTCCGTCACAGGGGGATCCCCCGAGCGACTGGTTGATGTTCCCGCAAGAGAACCCGTCTTCTCTCCTGATGGAAAAATGATCGCATATGTGGAGGACAAACAACTCGTGGGTCGCCATGGAGGCGGGCTCTGGGTGATCCCTGTTGAGAAAGGGTCTCCTACTTTGGTTGCCGATGCCGGAAATGCATCCAGTCCGATCTGGTCGCCGGACGGGAAGATGATTGCTTTTGTTGATTACGACGCAAACGACAAAATCCATATCGTCCGGTTAGGGCCGGACGGAAAGACTGCCGGCGAGAAGATCTCCATTGACTGTCCGGAAGGAACCAATGGAGTTGGACGTTTGACAGGTTGGACACCGGACAACAAGATTGGAATCCTTGTTGGTATTCCGACAGAATTTGCTCTTTATACCCAACCCGTGGAAGGAGGAACAGCCACATTTGTGACACACGGAGGATATCCCCTGCAACCGCGTTGGTCCCCCGACGGGAAGCGGATTTTTCACACCAACAAAGTTGATGAAATAAGTGGAGACTGGGTGGCATTTGCTATTGCCTTTGTTCCTGCCGAAGGCGGTGAAGTTACCACAATTCCTCTTCATTCTGAAGCTAAAATCCGGTTGCCGGGATACGGACTTGGGGATCTCATTTCTCCAGACGGCAAAACGCTTGTCTTCGCGGGATATAAATCGGTCGATCCCATTACCATAAAACACATCTGGACTCTTCCCGTTGATGGAGAAACACCCACACAACTGACCGATGAACCGGTTATAGATGGGAATCCCTGCTGGTCACCCGACGGGAAGGAAATCGCGTTTGTGAGAAATGATACGCCATCCGAAAATTGGGCCGGGATGGGGAAAGACAATATCTATATCATACCGGCATCTGGCGGAGAGCCCCGGAGAATAACATCAGAATCGGACAGGGTTTTTGGCGGCCCTGTGCTATGGTCGCCGGATGGAAAGCTTCTGGCCTATTTCTCCAGAGATGAGGACTCGGTAGATGGAACCATCAAGATCATCCCGGCAAACGGTGGGGAACCACAGGTTATTGCAAAAGTCCTTCATATTTACGCCAATAAAGAGATGGCATGGTCTCCGGACGGCAGAAGGATTGCTTTCAACGCACATAAGCCCGGAAGTAGTAACACCATCATCTCCAACTTTATCAATATCGTATCTCTGGAAGATGGAAGTATTGAAGAAATTGAGCCCAATCTCAAGGACGTAAATGAAATCTATCACCTCGACTGGTCTCTGGACGGGAAAACCCTGGTTTTTGGCGGCTACACCGGCGGCGGACATGAGTTATGGTTTATGGAGGGCTTTATGCCACTGGTAAAGCGATGACTACAAAACATTAACGCAAGGGCGCAAAGACACAAAGACATGGATAAAATTTTTAGCGTCCTTGCGCCAGGGCGTCTTTTGGGAGAAATAAGTAACAAATTGCGATGGCCGAAACCCGCTCCGAATGACTGCCAGCGTGGGTAGCTGGCAGTCATAAACTATCATCACCCCAAAAATCCTTATTTAATGTGAGTTTCGGCAGAGCTTCGGCAGGATATGTTGGGGTTGGCTCCATTAAGAGCTGATTTCGACTGTGAGGATTTCTTGTAAGTTATTGAAAACATGGAGCGGGAGACGGGGATCGAACCCGCGACGTCCAGCTTGGGAAGCTGACATTCTACCGCTGAATTACTCCCGCTCGCGATATGCTAAATGTATCGCTCGCTATTGGATCATGCAAGAGAAATCGGAGTAGCCTAAAACAGTTCCGTACGCCACAGGTCGTGAATGTGAACGACTCCGATAACTTTTCGCTCCGAATCGACGACAACAAGGCTGGTTATTTTGAGCTCTTCCATTTTTGACAGAGCGGCGCCCGCCAGCTCATTTTCGGGAATTGTTTTTGGATTTCGGTTCATGACACGGGCAGCTGTGAGTTGCAGCGGCTCTTTCTCCTTTTGAAGCAGGCGGCGCAGGTCGCCGTCGGAAATAACGCCGGAGAGTTTGCCCTGATTGTCAACGACTGTGGTCATTCCCAGGGTCTTCCGGGACATCTCGTAAATGACATCCGTCATCAGGGCTGATTTCGGCACACGGGGAATGGCATCTGCAGTGTGCATCAATTCCCCGACCTGGAGCAATTTTTTCCCGATGCTCCCTGCAGGGTGAAGAGAAGCGAAATCATCGCGTCCGAACCCTTTCCTCTCCATCAATGCGATGGCCAGGGCATCCCCCATAGCAAGGGCTGCAGCGGTGCTGGCCGTCGGCGCCATGTCGAAAGGGCAGGCTTCTTCCTTCACGCTGACGTCGAGAAACACATCCGCGTAACGCGCCAGGCTGGAATCCTGTTCTCCTGCTATAGCGACAACGGGCAATCCAAGCCGTTTGGAAACATTCAGTATCTGCAGAATTTCAAAAGTTTCCCCGCTTTTGGAGACCGCAAGAACCATATCGTCCGGGCCAAGCAGGCCACAATCCCCGTGAAGTGCATCGGCCGCATGCAGAAAAAAGGAGGGGGATCCGGTGCTGCTCAGCGTCGCGGAGATTTTTTTACAAATGATTCCCGACTTGCCGAGCCCGGTAACCACGATCTTTCCCTTGCATTTCTCGGCCAGATCGACGGCCTTTAAAAATGAACCTCCAATGCGGTCCACTAAATTCTTGATCGCTGCCGATTCCGATTCCAGTACCCGCATTGCAGCAGCCAGCGACGGATTTTTCGCATCGTCACTCACAATCGACTCCCCAGGGATTGGCGGATTTTGAGAATATCTTCGACCAGGCGTGGAAAACGTTTCAGTTCGAGGGCGTTCGGCCCGTCGGAAAGAGCTACAGAAGGATTGTCGTGTACTTCGAAGAAGAATCCGTCCACGCCGACAGCCGCTGCAGCCCGGGCCAGGCCAGGCACATACTGTGAATCTCCCCCCGAACAGTCGCCCTGTCCCCCGGGGGCTTGAACACTGTGAGTGACATCAAACACCACGGGTTGCTTAAAGGAACGCATAATGATGAATGAACGAAAATCGACAACCAGGTTGTTGTAACCGAACGAGGTGCCTCGTTCCGTCAGAAGGATATTGCGGTTTCCTGTCCCGCGAGCCTTTTCGAGAACCTTCTTCATCTCCTGAGGGGAAAGAAACTGCCCTTTCTTCAGGTTCACGCAAAGCCCGGTTTCAGCAGCAGCCAGGATCAAGTCGGTCTGACGGCAGAGAAAGGCCGGGATCTGGATAGCATCGAGAACCTCTGCGGCGGCAGGCACCTGGGCTTTTTCATGAACGTCGCTTAAAACAGGAAGACCGCTGGTGTTTCGGACTTTATCGAGGATTCTTAAACCTTCCTTAAGTCCCGGTCCCCTGTAGGATTTACCGGATGTGCGGTTTGCCTTGTCATAGGATGCTTTGAAAACAAGGTCGATTTTCAGACGCTCGGCAAATACTGCCAGGCGTTCGGCTATCTTCAAGCAGTGCCTTTCGCTTTCGATGACACAGGGCCCTGCAATAAAAAAAGGGCGTTTGCCGGCTCCGAGCCGAAGCGAGCCAATCCTCACTGAATACATTAAAGATTGCCCTCGATGCCTTGTTTATGCCTCAACAATATTCTTATGGATTTGATCCGTCGAAAACGCCTTATTCCCCTTTTCCCGCTCCTTTCTGTGCCGGTAGGACGCTTCAATAAAACTCGTGAACAGGGGATGCGGTTCCAGCGGCTTCGATTTGAACTCCGGATGAAACTGACACCCGAGATACCAGGGATGATTCGGCAATTCGGCAATTTCGACAAAATTCCTGTCTGGAGAATTGCCGGAAAATTTCAAACCATAGCTGGTGATAATTTTTTCGTATTCCCGATTGAACTCGTAGCGGTGGCGGTGTCGTTCGGAGATCTCCTTTTTCCCATAGACCTTGAATGCCAGCGAATCGGGATCCAGGTTGCAGGGATATGCGCCAAGTCGCATGTTGCCGCCCATGATATCGGTGCCCAGCAACTCGCGCAGCATGTAAAAAACCTTGTGGGGTGTCGCAGGATCAAACTCGGAGCTGTCGGCATCAAGTCCGCAGACATTCCGCGCGAATTCAATGACGAGGCAGTCCATCCCAAGGCAGATCCCGAAATAGGGAACATGGTTTATGCGCGCATAATTGGCCGCTTTGAGCATCCCGGCAAATCCCCTCTTTCCGAATCCCCCGGGGATTAGGATCCCGTCATAACCGCTGAGCTGCTCATTCAACATCGAATCTAGCAGGCCTTCGGATTCGACCCAATTGAGCCGAACTTCAAGCTGTTGAGGCAGACCGCCGTGGTAGAGCGCTTCATTGAGACTCTTGTAGGAATCCTCGTATTCGACATACTTGCCGACGATGCCGATATCAACTTTGTCGACCGGATTGTGGATCCTGTGGATCATGTTCTCCCATCGGCTCAGATCAGGTTTCTTTTCAGAAATATTCAGGAGATTGACAATGGCATCATCCAAGCCCTCGCTGTGCAGAACCAGGGGAACTTCGTATATATTGCTGACGTCCAGGGCCGTAATTACAACATCTTCCGAAACGTTGCAGAACAGGGCGATTTTTGCCTTAAGCTCCTTTGGAAGCAACCGGTCCGTTCGACAGAGCAGGATATCAGGCTGGATACCGATACTGCGCAGTTCCTTCACGCTGTGCTGTGTCGGTTTTGTCTTGAGCTCGCCGGAAGTCGCTATAAAAGGAACCAGCGTCAGGTGAATGAATATTGCGTTGTTTTTTCCGGCTTCATTGCGCATCTGCCGGATGGCTTCCAGGAAAGGCAGGCTCTCGATATCCCCGATCGTCCCTCCAACTTCAATGATTGCTACATCGACGTCCCGGGCGACACGGCGGATAACGGACTTGATTTCATTGGTAACATGGGGGATGACCTGAACCGTTTTGCCGAGATATTCCCCTTTCCTCTCTTTTTCAATGACAGTTTCATATATTTTACCGGTTGTGGAATTGTTGTCACGGGTCAGGCGCACGCTCGTAAACCGTTCGTAATGCCCGAGATCCAGGTCCGTTTCCGCCCCATCATCCGTAACGAACACCTCGCCGTGCTGGAAGGGACTCATTGTGCCCGGATCCACATTGATATAAGGATCCAGTTTCAAGAAATTGATTTTAAGCTCTCGGGATTCCAGCAGGCATCCGATGGATGCGCTTGCCAGCCCTTTCCCAAGGGATGAAAGCACTCCGCCAGTCACAAAAATAAATTTCATCTAAATCCCCCCCCCGAATTCCTCCATGAGGCTTTCAGCAAAAACCGCAGGTTAACAGTGCAAACAAAGCAGTGCAAGAATGTATTCCGAAGAGTTACGTTTACGTTAAAACAAGCGGAACTATCCGGAAAATCTGAAGCATTTTCCGTTTCCCCATCAATGCGATTGAATGTGGATCCAGCCCGTTGTTCCACTAACCCGGTATAAGGGAATCGTAAAATCATGTCAAGAATTATTTCAGGTTTTCGCACAATATAATGGGTTATGACTCGCTTGCAGCGCAATATCTTGTGGTGATGCCATATTCATTTGTGTTCGTCATCTATCGCATGCCAGGAAAAAACCGTGAAAAATATTGATGTCGGGCTGGATTTGCACTAATTACATCCAGGGGATCACAGAATAACCGATGTCTGGAAATTAGTGCAAATCCAGCTTGAGACCATTTGAATATTTCCGGATACTGGATTATGGTGTATTGGAACGGCCTATGACACCAGCGACAGATACAAATTTTCTGCCCTTACGATCCCTTACATGCATGGTCTGGGTTCTCCTCTATGTTCTCGTCCTTGGTGCACCCATCCTGGCGGCCCAGGAATATTTCGCCCCTTCCACATTCATCTATCTCGTTTTTTCAGGTGTATGCCACCAGATACCGGAGCGGTCGTTCGCTTTCGCAGGATTTCCATTCGCGGTCTGCCACCGCTGTTCAGGCATCTATCTGGGCTTCATAGCAGGGTCTCTGATAAAGAATCCTTTCATTTATCGATCTCGGGGAATTCGGCGTTCCTTGATTTTGGCATCAATAGCCCCCCTTGTTCTTGACGTATCGCTGCCATTTGCAGGAATCGCGGAAAGCACTCCGCTCAGTCGTTTCTTGACGGGCTTACTGTTTGGAACCATGCTCTCATCCCTTTTCTTACACGGAGTCAGGGAACTCTTGGATAAAGCTCCATTTCAGCGTTTAAATTCAAACTAACGGGAGGCGTTCAATGAATTTGGAAAACATGTGGAAACCTGCAGCTATAGGAGGACTTTTGCTGGGAGTTCTCTCTTCTTTACCGCCCCTTAACTGTGCCTGCTGTATCTGGATGATCGGGGGTGGTTTCCTGGCAGCGTACCTGTATGTAAAAGAATCCTCCGTTGTTGTGACATTGGGACAGGGAGTACTCCTCGGTCTCCTAGCAGGCGTGATAGGCACAATCATTTATGAACTAATCCAAATCCCGTTATTGCTTTGGTCTTCTGAAGGAGGCCGGGGATTGGCAGAACAGATCCAACAAATGATGGAACAAATTCCCGGTTTTCCCGAAGAAAATCGGAAATCCATAGAGGAACTCACCTCCCGTGAGGGATTTATTTCGTTTCTCTACGTAATGTCCATAGCTGTCCAGCTCGTAATCAATTGCCTGCTGGCCATGTTGGGAGGAGCGCTCGGAGTGGCGCTGTTCGAAAAGCGCAAGCCCAAAGATCCTTTTTCACAAGAATCAGGCAGTGAACCGCCCTCCAGTCTGCCGCCTCTCCCACCGAACGAATAAATAACGTATGCAGGTGAAGGCCGCAGGATCGGTCTTTCTGTGATGGATAAACGGGGCAGTCCGCCGCAGTAAAAGCCTTGTGAGAAATGTGGGTTTATACTACTTCATTGAACTCTTTTCATCCCGCCGGATGAGTGGCGAAGATTAGTAGTTCCTAAACATAGGCTTTTTCATTCTCGCGTTCATACTAAGCTATATTCTAATCTTCGCCATTCATCCATCAACCAAGCCCCGATCAAGAATTGGTTTTAGACCTTGGACGTTAGACGTTAGACTTTCGACCTTTTTAACAGGATCCCCGAGGGCAAGCGCGCACATTAACCGACAGGTGATCTGTCGATTATATCTACAGGGCGGGATTTCCAGTCTTCCGGTTCAATCTGTATGGTCGTGTGGCCGATCCTGTATTTTTCACGCATCAAACGGCTTAATTCGCTCAGGACTGCACCCGCATCCTCTTCCGCTTTCAAAACAACATGACAGCTCATGGCCGCCATCCGGGTCGAAATCGCCCAAACGTGCAGATCATGGATAGAAATGACGCCGCGCACGCCCCTCAGGTCCTTCAGGATGTTGGATATATTAAGATGACTCGGAGTTGCTTCA
>WOR8_10003693_pt1 | contig 15653 bp, 15 predicted proteins | sample DeeMarSeWOR38_10_FD_19890 | JGI IMG/M metagenome (IMG submission 19890) | reverse complement strand
CGACCGCCATCCAGATCTTCCCGTCCACGTTGACGATCACCGACTTGGCGAAGGAACGCCCCGGCACGTGCGACGCCTGGGCGACCTGCTGGGCCGTGAACGCCTCGGGGTGCGCCTCCGATTTGAACGGGATCTTGCGGTCCTCGAGGAGCCGGGCCAGGCTTTCGGGGATGCTCATCGGAAACCTCCTGTGGTCAGGAACGGTTCACCGCGAATGGTGCTCTTGTCTCCGGACGGTTTGCCGAAAGAGTGGACGACCGACGGGTCGAGGATCGCCTTCAGTATACCGCAAGGCCCCGGGGAAGGAAAATTCCCCGGCAGGCCGGGGGGTCAGTGCCCGGACGGCGGAGCGCTGTTCTGGTGCTCCGGCCGCCGCATCAGGAGAAGGAGCGGCAGCACGCACGCCATCATCACGGAGAGGATCCAGAACGCGTCGTTGAACCCCATCGCCGTCGCCTGCCGAACGGCCTGCCCGTAGATCATCTTCATCGATGTCCCCTCGGCGGCGGATTCCGGGATCCCCCGCCCCGCGAGCATCCCCCGTCCCCACTCCACGGCGGCCGAAAAGTTCCGGTCGTACCAGGTCAGGTGTTCGGCGAGATGGCTCTGGTGGAGCTGGGCCCGCCGGGCGAACATGGTCGTGGAGAACGCCACGCCGAACGACCCCCCCAGGTTCCGGAGCAGGTTGTAGATGGAGGTCGCGTTCCCCATCTGGGGCTTGGGGATGGAGGAGAGGGTGAGGGTCGTCAGCGGGATGAACAGGAGCCCCATCCCGAACCCCAGGTAGATCCGCGGCCACATGAGGGAGGAGAAATCGGACGTGAGATTGAACCCCGCCATCTGCCGGGTCGAGAAGGCGCACACCAGGATGCCCAGGGCAAGGATGTACTTCGGGTTCCTCTTCACGATGAGCTTCCCGACGACGGGCATGGTGACGAGGGTGGCGATCCCGCCGGGGGAGAGAACGAGCCCCGCGAGCGTCGCCGTGTAGCCGAGCAGGATCTGGGCGTACAGCGGCAGGAGGACGATGCTCCCCAGGAGGTTGAAGAAGGCCACGAACATCACCACGTTGCCGGAGGTGAACGGGATGTTTTTGAACGCGCGCAGGTCGACGATCGGCTGCTCGGCGAAGAAAAGCTCGACGATCACGAACGCCGCGAGCGACAGCGCGGAGATCACGGCGAAAACGAGAATGAAGTCGGAGTGGAACCAGTCCTCGCGCTGCCCCTTGTCCAGCACGATCTGCAGGGCGCCGATTCCCACGGTCAGGAGCGCGATCCCCCAGGTGTCCACCCGGATCTTCTCTGTCCTCCTCATGTAGGGCGGGTCGACGATGAACATCGTGACCATCAGGACGGCAAGGATGCCGATGGGGATGTTGACGTAGAAAATCCACCGCCAGGTCAGCGTGTCCGTGATGTAGCCGCCCATCAAGGGACCGGCGATCGGGCCGAACATGACGCCGATCCCGAAGAGGGCCATCGCGATCCCGTGCTCCCGGGGGGGAAACGTCTCCAGCAAAATCGCCTGGGAGAGGGGCTGGAGCGCCCCGCCCCCGATTCCCTGGAGGACCCGGAAGAAGACGAGCATCCCCAGGCTGGTGGACGCCCCGCACAAGAAAGACGCCCCGGTGAACAGGGCGATCGAGGCGAGAAGGTACCGCTTTCTCCCGAAGGTCCGGGCAAGCCACCCCGTCATCGGGATGATGATCGCGTTGGAGACGAGGTAGGAGGTGAGGACCCAGGAGGCCTCGTCGATCCCCGCGGAGAGGGAGCCGCGGATGTGATCGAGCGAGACGTTGGCAACGCTGATGTCGATGATCTCGATCAGCGTCGGCAGCATCACGGTGACGGCGACGATCCACTTGCTCCCGCGCATCGCGCCGACCGCGTTGTCGAACCGGTTCCCTCCGTTCATCGGGTTACCGGACGTTCACCGTGGGGATGACCGACATGCCGATCCGCAGCACGTGCTCCGGGTCTTCTCCCTGGTCGATCACGATCTTCACCGGGACCCGCTGCACGACCTTGACGTAGTTCCCCGTGGCGTTTTCGGGGGGGAAGAGGGAAAAGGCGGACCCGGTCCCCGCCATGATGCTTTCCACCTTCCCGTGGAACTTCTTCCCCGCGAACGTGTCGACGCGTATGGTGACCGGGTGACCGGGGCGGATCTTCTCGATCTGGGTCTCCTTGTAGTTCGCCACCACCCACACGTCCGAAAGGTCGGCGACCGCGAGCAGCGGCTGGCCCAGGGAGACGACCTGCCCCACCTCCACCCCTTTCCGGGTTACGTACCCGTCGACCGGGGCGACGACCTCCGCGTATTGCCGGTAGAGCTTCGCTTCCGCGAGGGCGGATTCCCGTTGGCGTACGACGGCGTTCTGCTGCCCCACCCTCGCCCTGCGCTGCGCGAGGGCGGCCTGTCGCTGGGCAAGGATGGCCTGTTTCTGGGAGATGAGCGCCTCCTGGGTGGGGATGGCCGCTTCGGCGAGCCGAAGCTCTTCCTTCGCCAGGTCGTGGCGGGCCCTGCTCACCGTACGTTCCGTCTGGGCTTTCTCGAACCTCTCCTTGCTGATCGACTGCCGCTCGTACAGGCTTTCTGCCCTCTCCGCGTCCCGCACGGCCTGGGCGAGCTGCGCCCTGGCGAGGGTCACCCTCGAACGGGCGGCTTCGACGGAAAGACGCGCCTGGGCAAGCTGGGCCTGCGACGCCGCCAGGTCCTGGCGGGCCGCCTGGATGTCCGCCCTCGCGGCGTCGATGTCCGCCCGGGCGGCGGAGAGGTCGGACGCCGCCGCGGAAACGGCGGAGTCGGCGGCGGTCACCCGGACGGCGTATGGCTCCGGGTCGATCCGGAGAAGCGGATCCCCCTCCTTTACCGGCTGGTTGTCCTCCACGAGCACCGCGATGACCGTCCCCGAGATCCGGGCGGAGACCGGGTGGATCCGGCCCTCGACGTAGGCGTCGTCCGTCACGATGTGCGTCTGGCGGTACCACCAGTAGAACAGCGTGGCTCCCACCGTTATCAGGGCGGCGGCGACGAACAGCGTCATCGCTGTTCTCCGCCGGGAGTTCTTCACCGGGCCCGTGCCGCTTCCGTTCCTGTCTTCACCCATCGTTCTTCTCCTTGCCCCTGTTCCTCTTCCTGACCGGTATATTATGCCAGGCCCAGGCGGGTCAATAAGTCCCGGGCGTTCCCGTAAAGAATCCTTTCGACGGTCCCTTCGGAAAGCCCGAGCGTCTCGACCTGCCCGAGGATCTCCTCCATCGTGCCCATCCCCGCCGGGTGGTCGCTCCCGAAGACGACCCTTCCGGAATTCTCCTCGATCGCCGTCAGGAACTCCTCCATCCCCCAGGACGGCCGGGAGATCCCGAACGGCAGGGGATTCTCTTCCCGGAGGAACATCCCCGGAACGTTCGTCAGGTCCAGAGAGACGTTGCCGTAGCGGGGAAGGAGGGAGAAGGCGTACGGGAGGTCGGGGAAAAAAGCGTGGGCGAGGAGGAAGGTGAGGCGGGGGTAGGAGCGGAAGAGTCTCTCCCAGCCTTCCTTGTCGGCCGTCCTCCCGTTCCCCTCCTCGAACCCGGTATGGACGAGGAGGGGGAGACCCGCTTCCTCGAGAAGAGCATAGGCGGGGGCGAGCCGGGGATCCCCCGGGGCCATTCCCATCATCACGGGGTGCAGCTTGATCCCCTTGAGGCCATGGGTCCGCAGGGCTTCCCGCACGACAGCGCCCGGGTCCGCGTCGTCCTGGTGCACCGTTCCCAGCGGGATCATCTCCGGGATGTCGCGGGCCAGGGCGGCGTTGAAGCGGTTCAGCTCCCCGGCCTCTCCGGGGGCAAGCGGGAAGACCGCGGAGAAAAACCGTTCCACCCCCGCGGCGCGCAGGTCGGCCAACACGCCGTCGACCGTGATGTCGACGGGCACGGGGTGGCCCGGGATCCCCCGGTGAATCCAGCGCATGAGACCCCCCAGGCGCGCCGGGGGGTACAGGTGGGTGTGAACGTCGATGACCCGCCTCACGCGGTCCTCACCAGGCCTGCTTTCCAGGGGATCGGGAGCAACGCCGCGAGCAGCGCTCCCAGGACCGGCAGAAGATTGATCAGATGGACCGCAGCGGGGACCCCGTACCGGTCGGCCACCACCCCCAGAAGGGTCACGCCGATCCCCCCGGTCCCGATGGCGAACCCGGCGATGGTCCCGGAGGCGGTCGCCATTCTTCGGGGGAACAGCTCCTGGGCCATCACGATGGTCACCGAGAAAGTCGACACGATGGTCGCCCCCACCGCGGCGGCCAGTGCGAAAACAGCCCACCCGTGCGCCGAGAGAAACAGGAAGATGAGGGGAACCTGGAGGGCCAGCGAGAAAAAGAGCATCCTGCGGTGTCCGATCCGGTCGGCGATCGGCCCCCCCGCCAGCGTCCCGACCGTGCCCGCCCCCAGGAACAGGAAGAGGAGAGCGGCCACGAATTCCGGGTTGCTCGCGAGCTCCTCCCGGTACAGGAACGGGAGGAACGCGACGAGCCCGAGCTGCGTCCACGATCGGAACACGACGATCAGGACGATCAGCGAAACGGCGTATACGGGCCTCCGGACGCCGTTGTCGACGGGAGAGGGAGAGAGCGCGGCGACATCGGCGATGCGCTTCCGGATGTGCGGCAGGGCGGGAACGAAGAGGGCCGCGGCCGCGGCCGCGGGGATGAGGAGGGCGGCCGCCCCCGGAAGGCCGTACCGGGAGACGAGGAAAATCGCGGCAGGCGCCCCGATGGCGAACCCGAGGTTCCCCCCGACGGAGAAGAAGGACATCCCCGTCGCGCGCTTCACCGAGGCGATGCATGCGGTGGCCTTGAACCCTTCCGGGTGGAAGGCGGCCGTGCCCAGCCCCATGAACATCACGAAGGCGATGAGCCAGGCGAAGCTCGGGGAGTTCGGGATCAGGGCGATTCCGACGCCGGAGATCAGGCACCCCAGGATCAGGAGGATCGGGAACGGCCTGCGGTCGGTGACATAGCCGAACAGCGGCTGGATCACGGAGGAGGTCAGATGCGCCGCGAGCAGGATCGAGCCGGTGACGGTGTAGGAGAGGGAGAAGCAGTCCTTCAGGTACGGCAGGAGAGCGGGAAGGGCCCCCTGGGCCAGGTCGATGCACAGGTGGCCGAACGAGAGGAGGAAGAGAAGCAGGGGTCCATTGTTCATCGGTAGGTCACGTCGGCAATCGACTCTTTCCCCAGGAGAAGCATCACCAGGCGGTCCATTCCCAGGGCCGCCCCGGAACAGGGGGGGAGCCCCGCACGGAGGGCATCCAGAAAATCCGGGTCGACCGGCAACCGCACTCCTGTTCGATGCGCGTGGGCCTCGGTCAGTTCCACGAGCCGCTCCTCCTGCTCCCGGGGGTCGGTCAATTCCTCGTACCCGTTCAAGAGCTCGATCCCGGCAAGGTACCCTTCAAACCTCTCGGCGATGTCCCCGCCCCCGTTGCGCCTCCGGGCCATTCCCGCGAGCGCGACGGGAAACCCTGTCAGGAAAACGGCCCCCCGCCCCGCAAGTGCAGGCTCGACCACATCCAGGATGGCCCGGAAGAAGAGGTCCTCCCACGTCTCGGTCGGCCCGGCCCGGATCCCCTTCCCCAGGAGGCCGGTCCGGAGGGCCTCCGCGTCCCCGATCGGGCTTTCGAGAAATTCCGCGAAGGCATCGGTCAGCTCCCACCGTTCCCACCGGGGGGGAAGCGGAATCCGCCGTTTGTCCCGCCGGATCTCTTCCTCCCCGTTTGTCCGTCGGGCCAGGTCCCGCAGGAGATCCTCGACGTCTTTCATGACCGCCTCCGCCGGTTCGCCCACCCGGTACCACTCGAGCATCGTGAACTCCGGGTTGTGAAGAAAGGATCCCTCATGGTCCCGGAAGACCTTGCCGAGGGAGAAGATGTTTCCCGACCCCGCCGCAAGGAGCTTCTTCATCGACAGCTCCGGGGACGTGTGGAGGTACAGACCGGACGTCCGCCCGGCCGCGTCGGAGATGCGCACCGGGAAGACATGGGGGTCGATGTTCGGATACGGCTGGGCGATCGGCGGGTCCACCTCGAGAAACCCGCGCTCCCGAAAGAAGGTCCTGGTCCATGCGAGGATGCGGGAACGCTGGTGGAGCGTCTCCCAGGAGAGCTCGCCTCTTGCCAGTCTGCGCCACGTCATGGAATCGGAGCTGCCGTCTCCCGCCCGCCCTGCCCGGAATGGATGATTCTCCTATCCTATGCCATTCCCTATCGGGACGAAAGGGCGCAGGGGGGATGTCCCGGGAACGGCCCTCCTCACGTCTCTTTGACGCTCAGGTATTCCTCCACGCGCGGGCGGTTCACGATGATCCGTCTCCCTTCCCGGCGGATCAGTCCCATCTCCTCGAATTTGTGGAGCTGGATCGTGACGGTCTCCCGGGCCGTCCCGATCAGGTTCGAGAGATCCTCGTGGGTGAGGTGCAGGGGAATCAGGATCCCCCCGGCGGTCTCCGACCCCAGGTCTCCGGCAAGGTGGAGAAGTTCCCGGGCGAGGCGGTGGTAGGCCCAGGCGTTCAGAAGGTCGGCGAAATCCTGTTCCACGCGGAGGAGCCGCGTGGAAAGCATCCCCAGGAAATTGCGCAGGAACAAGGGGAGGGAGGAGAAGAGATCGAGGAGGTCTTTCCTCTTCAGGATGGAGACGGTGACGTCCGTCATCGCGACGGCCGTGAAGGGCCGTCGCACCTCGTGGATGATGAGCTCCCCGAAGATCTCCCCGGGACGGAGGATGTGCAGAATGGAATCCGTTCCCTTCTCCGAGAGGGATACCAGTTTCACCAGCCCGGTCTTCACGATGCAGAGGGCGTTGGCGGGGTCTCCCTCGTGGAAGATCGCCCCGTCCGGGGGAAACCGTCGCTCGGAGCAGAGATCCAGGATCTTCCGCGTATCCCCTTCGGGAATTCCCCGGAAAAGCTCGTCGGACGTCTGGAAGGGAAGCGGCATGAGGAGGCCCCCGGGTGGTTGGCGGATGGCCATGCCCCAACACGTTCCATTTTACTCCTTCGGACGAAAAAACGCCCGCCGGTCCCGGTCCCTTCCGGGGGGGTACCGCGGGCGGTCACCTCACTGCCTTCCGCGGAAAGCGGGAAACCCGGGACAGGCAACGCAGGCCCTATGGGTTTCTCCCACGCAGGGCAAACAGGATGGCTCCCGTTCAGGCGGCCCGGCGTTCTGCTTCCTCTTCCTCCTCGGGAAGAGCGGGTTCCTTCGTCTCGGGAATCGGCCATCCCGCCCACGTGAAGGTGGCTCCTGCCTTCTCCTCCTCGCTCAGCCAGGCCAGGAACACCCCTGTGACCACGGCGACGAGGATGAGAACTCCGACGACAGCCATGCCGATCGTCATGCCCTCGAGGATGATGCCTTCCATCGCTCTCACCTCCTCCCCACAATCACTTTATTGAAAAACCGGAATCGGTTCTGTGATAAAGCTCACAATAGGGCGATCACGCAACCGGGAGAGGCGAAGATGACGAAACATCTGGTCTTCGTGGGCGGCGGCCACGTCCACCTGACGGCGCTATTGTCCCTGCGCGATTACCTCCAGGCGGGGCATCGCGTCACCCTCATCGGGCCTGCACCCTACCATTACTATTCCGGAATGGGGCCCGGACTGCTCTCCGGGATCTACCGGCCCGCCGATGTGCGCTTCCACGTCCGGAAGATGGCGGAGGACCGGGGGGCGGAGTTCCTCGAGGACCGCGTGGTCAGGGTGGACCCGGCCCGGCGCACCCTGTCGCTCGCTTCGGGAGGGGAGGTCCGGTACGACGTCGTCTCCTTCAACACGGGCAGCGGGGTGCCGGCGGATCTGATCGATCCGTCCGCGGACGACGTCTATCCCGTCAAGCCGATCGAGAACCTTCTTGCGGCGCGGAGAAAGATTTGGGACACCCCCGGCGGGAAGAGGTTCCGCGCCGTCGTGGTGGGAGGGGGCGCAGCGGGCGTCGAGATTGCCGCCAACCTGGGGCGTCTCGGAAAGGAAAGCGGGCGGATCGACGGGATCACCCTCGTCTCCCGGTCGATCGTGTTGGAGGATTACCCCGCGAAGGGCAGGGCATTCGCACTGCGCTCCCTCGACCGGTGGGGGATTCGATGGATCGAGGAGGCGTCTGTGACGTCGGTCGGTCACGGGGTGGTCCGGCTGGGAAACGGCACGGGTCTCGAGGCAGACATGATCTTTGTCGCGGTGGGGGTGAAACCGTCCCCCCTGTTCCGGGATTCGGGCCTTCCCACGGGGAAAGACGGGGGTCTTCTGGTCAACGAATGCCTGCAAAGCGTCCGGCACCCCGAACTGTTCGGCGGGGGGGATTGCATCTCTCTCGAGGGGACCCCGCTGGCCCGGGTCGGCGTCTACGCCGTCCGCCAGAACCGAATCCTCCATCGGAACCTGCTCGCATTTCTCGAGGGAAGGGCTCCGGGCCGGTTCGATCCCGGGGGCGCCTATCTTACGATCCTGAACATGGGCGATGGCCGCGGAATTTTCCGCCGGAAGGAGTTCGTCTGGGATGGTCCCCTCGCCTTCCGGCTGAAAGATGCCATCGACCGAAGATTCATGAGAAAATTCCAGGTGTCCGGGGAGCGTCGGGAATCTCTCCGCGGGGAGTGAGATCGCAAAGGGGGAGCGTCATGGGGCTGTTCGATTACTTCAAACCCGTCTCCACGTGGACTGCCGAGGAGGTCCTGGCTTTCCTGAGAGAAAAGGGCGCTGATACGGTCAATCTCGTCGATGTGCGGCAACCGGGAGAATACGAGGGCGGGCATCTCCCCGGGGCCCGGCTCATCCCGATCGCGGAACTCGGGGATCGCCTCCATGAGCTCGATCGGGGCAAGCCGACCATCACGTATTGAAGGTCCGGGGTCCGCAGCCGTGCCGCTGCGGCAACCCTGGAAGAGGCGGGTTTCTCCAGGGTCTACAGCATGGCGGGGGGGATCAACGCCTGGAACGGCCTCGTGGCGGAAGGAGCTTACGAGGCGGGGCTGTCGTATTTCTCCCAGGCGTCGGAAGCCGCAGAACTGATTTCGCTTTCCTGGGCCCTCGAGGAGGGGAACCGCGCATTTTACGAGGGCATCGCACGGGAGGTGGGGAACGAGGAGGACGCCGCGCTGTTCCGTTCGCTCGTTCTCGCGGAGGAACGGCACAAGGAAACCCTTCGGGGTCTCCACGTCCGGATCGTGGGGGAGGAAGAGGCCCTTGCGCCCCCGGCGGGAATCGAGGCGGGCGGGATGATGGAGGGCGGAATTCCGGTCGGCGAAGCGCTGGCCTGGGCCCGGGGAAAGATGGCGCGTGAGATCGTCGAGCTCGCCGTGGCGATGGAGGCGAACTCCCTGGACCGGTACATCAAGATGGGAAGGTCGGTCGGAAACGAACCGTCGAGGGAAGTATTTGACGCTCTTGCCGCGGAAGAACGGGCCCACCTCGAGAGGATGACCTCCCTGCTGGACCGCCTCCACGGGAAGGAATGACGGGGGCCGGTTCTACCGGTCCCCTGGGGAAGGTACGATCTCGCCCGTTCCGGGGCTTTTCTGCTTCGGCGGTCCGACGGAGGGGACCAGGAGGAGTTTCCCCTTGATCACCTCCATTTTCACTCTGGTGAGCTCGCGTCTCCTGTTCTCCTGCCCTCTCCCCGGTGTCTGACCCAAAGCATGCCTGCCCGGCTCTTTCGGGGATCCATGCTCTCTTCCCATCTCGGAGGTTGCGAGCCTTGCCGCGACCATCGCCAATCCGATGTCCCAGTCGCCCATGCTTCTTCCCTCCTGGAAACGTTGTTCTTCTTGGATGACCAAGAGAAAGGGTTCGTTTCGGCTTCGGTCAGGTGACTCTGCGCGCCATGCCCGGGCTGGAAGAATGTGTGGTTTTCCTCTATGCACCTCCGCTGGCGATATTCGCAAGGAAGCGGACCAGCAGATATCCGCACCCGCCCAGGAGCAACAGAAGAAGATAGACGATTGCGACGTGCGATGGACGCGGGGCCGAATAGGAGTAACTGCTCTGAACGCGCGATCTGCCGGAGGATGATTCCTCCGGGATCTCCGTGGGGTCCTGGGAGGGGATGAGCGATTCAACGGGCATGGAATCGCCCGCCTCTTTCTCCCCCGTGACCGGTTCTTCGGGGAGGATCGAGTCGGCCGGGTCCCGTCTTTCCGGGGGGGGCGCGGGAGGGTGCGGGAATTCCCAGGCAAGCCCTTTCCTCGCCGGGGAGACAACCGGATCCATCCGGATCTGCCCCGAGATATCGTAAGGTTCGGAGGGGGGTTGCTCCGGGGCCGCCTCTCGGAAGAGGCCGAGCTGGAACACGTTGTCGGGGACGTATTCGTCGGAGCCGGGCTCTTCCGGGAGCGCCTTGTCGGCCTGCGCCCCCGCCTCCCTCTGCTCCAGCCCTCGCGCGGAGCGCACCGGGGGCACCATCTCATCCCCGACCGCGCGGGCGGCTTTTCCCTTCGCGGATAATGACCTGCGGGAGCTCGCTCTCCGTTCCCCGCGGATGACCGGCCCCGGGGTCGCGGAGTCGCTCCCCGCGGTCAGCACGACGATCGTACCTCCGCACTTGCGGCAGCGCACCTCCGCTCCCTTGAATCCCTTCAGCATCGATGTCTTGATTCGGTAGCGTGCCCGGCAGCTGCCGCACTCAATCAGCATTGCCACAACCCCCATGAGCGGTCGGTACCTTCCCGTTCTTTCCCGCCGTCGGGTCTTCCCACTGTCGGCCTTCCAATCAGTATGTCTGCGGAAGGACAGGATAAAAATATACCTTTTCGGCTCACGATTGACAAGGGATGAAACGGGCCCGGTCCCCCGTATGCCAACCGTGCATTCCTCATGATCAAACCGTCCCCCAAAATGGTCGAGAGGAGTTGTTGCACGGGGTTTGCACTCCATACCGCCTCTGAAGAAAAAGGACGGAGCCGTTGGCCCCGTCCTTTCGATGGTCGTGTATATCGTTAGGGCTTTGGCATCATGTTGAGGATGGCAGGAATTTCTTTCACGGTGTACGCTTTGAGCGTTGTTGTCTTCACAAGACCCTGCGAACTCAATGCCAGCGCAAATGCTGTCTGGACTTCATCGCTTGGGCACTCGCCGACCGTGATGTAGTCGTATTCTCCCATCACCATATATACACCGATCACCTTGCCGCCCATTTTCTGGTATAGCTTGATGGCCTCTTCAATCCGGGCAGGCGAATTGATTATCTCCTTACTCCCCTGGTGCGTAAGCTTCAGCAGGCCAATGTATGTCGGCATCTGTAATCCCTCCATTCCTCCTCTTACGCATTATCATCACCAAATGAAATGGGTTGGTTTTGCCCATCGTCAGGGGGGGCGAAATTGGCACAAGTCTGATGAATGGAAGGGATAGCGACCCGTTCCGGGGGAAAGGATATCCACCCCATTATCCTTTCAGTTGAAAGGTTAAACGGTTGCGTTGAAGATCATCGGAGGCCTTACAGAAAATCGGGTTGGTTTACAGGAGACGAGGCATACCCCTTGTTTACCAAACAACTTATATTGAGATCAAGGGATATGGTTGCTCTAATATGACCACAAATCTTCTCTATTTAGGATGCCTGCACTCCCAAGGCGGTATCGGATTCTTGTCCTGCCACAGCCCGACCTTCTTTGATTTCGCCTCCTGCTCTCCGAACTCGTACCGCTTCTGATCCTCTGGCGGCTGTTCGTGAACGTATCTCCGGGTGGCAGGCATGGCGGGCTGGGGGGAAAGGTCCTCAACGATGTCTGGTTGCATAAGCGTTGTGAGAGCGTCTGCCAGGACTTGCTGACCGTCTTACTTCGGTATCGGTAGCGTGCCTGATTTAAACGATGAAGGGCCGGAAAAACTGCAAACCAGGGGCAAACACCCAGATCCTTTGTTGGGGCGGCCGGAACGGCATGATCCAGAGTTTATTAATAATGAAAGGGAAAAGTGGCGCGCCTGGGAGGACTCGAACCCCCGCCCCGCTGCTTAGAAGATGCAACAAATATAGTTGAAATGCAAGGATTTCAACCGGTTAGGCCCTCCCCCAAGTGGACAGGAAGGGACAGGAGAGGACAGGAAGTTCCAGGAGAACGCAAACCCGGCGCAAACGGATTCCCCACTGCTGCTATCTGATGATCTCTTCCGGTCGGTACCGATTCCTCAACATGCCTGCCCCTTCCTCGAATCGGTCTGAAAAGCATTACCATATCTCGGACCGATTTGAGGGGGGCAGGTCAGCTCATCAACCCCGCAGCCAGAATGCCAACTCGCATGTAGCTCCTCCCTCTCCGTTCGTTTACTCAGATTTGAGAGAAGCCATATCGATTGAGAAGCGGTACTTCACATCGGATTTGAGCAGTCTCTCGTAGGCTTCGTTGACCTTCTGGATGGGGATGACTTCGACATCGGCGGTGATGTGATGTGCGCTGCAAAAGTCGAGCATCTCCTGTGTCTCGGCGATGCCCCCAATGAGCGAGCCCGAGAGGCTTCGGCGACCGAATAACAGACCGAAGGCAGAGACGGCGAGAGGCTTCTCTGGTGCGCCGACGAGGGTGAGGTTGCCGTCGCGGCCAAGCAGGTTGATGTAGGCGTTGATGTCGTGATCGGCGGAGACGGTGTCGAGGATGAAGTCGAAGCTGCCGGTGTGCTTTGTCATCTCATTGGCATTGCGGGAGACGACAACCTCGTCGGCACCCAGGCGAAGTGCGTCCTCCTTCTTGTTGGGTGAGGTAGTGAAGACAACGACGTGGGCCCCGAACGCACGGGCGAATTTGACGCCCATGTGACCCAGTCCGCCGAGGCCGACCACGCCGACTTTCTTTCCCTTAGTGACGCCCCGGTGGCGCATGGGCGAGTACGTCGTGATCCCGGCGCAGTGCAGAGGCGCCACCGCAGCAGGATCAAGGTTGGTGGGGACGCGCAATACGAAGCGTTCATCGACGACGATGCTGTCGGAGTATCCGCCGTAGGTGACGCCCCCGAGGTGTTTGTCAGGGGATCCGTAGGTGAGTGTCATGCTTGGGCAGAACTGTTCAAGCCCAGCCTGACAATTAGGACATGTATGGTCCGAATCGACCAGGCAGCCGACGCCCGCGAGGTCGCCCGACTTGAACTTCGTGACCGCTGAGCCGACCTTGGTGACCCGGCCGACGATCTCGTGGCCCGGTACGCAGGGATAGACTGCGGGCATGATGCTGTGCCACTCGTCGCGGGCATAGTGAAGATCGGAGTGGCAGATGCCGCAGAAAAGGATTTCGATCTGCACGTCGTGTTCGGTCGGAACGCGCCGCGGGATCTGGGTGGGGGCAAGCAGCGATGTCGCACTGACGGCGGAGTAAGCCTTTGCGTTTTTCATGGTCGGTTTCCTTTCCGGCCCTGAATCGGGCCCTGTATTGTTTATCGGTGACTTTTTCCAGGCAGTCGGCATTTTGCCATTGAGATGTTCCTGGATGGCGATATGGTTCATGACCGTGGTCGCCGTGGCGCCATGACAATGCTGCTCACCGGGCGGGATCCAGAGCACGTCCCCCGGCCGAATTTGCTCGATCGGACCAACCCTGCACTGTACCAGGCCGCATGTCCGTCGCGGGCAATCGATTGGTTTAAGGATAACTATGCAAAGCCGTTGCGTATCGATGACCTCGCAGCGCATGCCAGCATGAGCAACTCAATGTTTCATCATCAATTCCGGTCAATGACCGCTCTCAGTCCCTTGCAGTTCCAAAAGCAGCTGCGCCTGCAGGAAGCCAGCGGTTTAATGCCGTCAGAACGAATGGATGCCGCAACCGCTGCGTTTCAGGTAGGCTACGAGAGCCCCTCGCAATTCATCCGTAAGGTCAACCGTATGTTTGGCGCTTCGCTGTTGCGTGAAATCACAAGCTTGCGGCAATTGGCTGCCGGTGAGAGGGGGTGACCTGCCCCCACAGATCGGCTCAAGGTGTGTTAATGCATTTCAGGCCGATCCGGGGAGGAGCGGAAAGGATTGAAGGGAAAGAACCGCACGGACCGCAAACCCCGCGCAAACAACTGGCCCTCTTGAGGAGGAGGCCGAAACGATACACCCGTAACTTGTTGATAACTAAAAGAAATGTGGCGCGCCTGTGAGGACTCGAACCCCCGACCCGCTGCTTGGCAGGCACAAGGCAATCGAGTGAAAGGGGCGGCAGCATCCGGCGGGTTCTCCGCCCTTCCGCGCACCCCATACGCATCCGGGTTCGAGTCCTGGGATGCCGCAAATCAAAAGGATGCGGCAGTCGAAACTCTCCCGCCCGCGGTTTTGGGATCTCTGGATGAATCGAGAGGGGTTCGCGCCATTGGCCGACTACTTGATTCGTAGTCAAGTGCTCTATCCAGCTGAGCTAAGGGCGCGTCCGAAAGGAAAGTCATCTTACTGCAAGGGGAAACCGGCGTCAACCACCTCCCTGCAACATCCCTATTTTACCCCGGAATTGGGAGTTGTTTGCACGGGGTTTGCGGTCCGTACGGTCAGATGAGTCCGCACGACTTCGAACAGGCGTCGCTAACACCGGCCTAACGGATGTCTACGAAATCGGGGGAAGTCCATCCGTTGCCCAACGGTCAGCATAACCGGCTGGGAAATGCTGCGCCGCTGCGCTATGCAGCATTTCCCAGTCCGAGTTAATGCTGTTGTTAGGCTTCATAGGGTCAACGAATCGTGTCTCTACAGATATCTCCGAACATGATTATTCTATTCAATGAATATGAGGATATTCCATGGGAGTTTTTTTCCCAGCCTTCCTCGGATAAGGGTTCAAATCGGCCTTTTTCCTGAACCTCAAAACGGATCGGCTTGCCGGCATCAAAACGTTTGATCGGTTCCGAATCTTTCATAACAATGATACCGCTGACGATGACATGGGGAATCCCAGTGGAAGGCAAGGTTCCCTTGGCAAAGGTTGCCTTGTCGGTAACGGTCTCCGGATCGAACATAGTGATATCGGCCACCATGCCTATTTGAATACGGCCACGGAGCTGCATGGCCTTCAGGCCCATGTCGCCTAGAGGTTTGGCGTAGTTGTAACTGGTCATCGAGACTGCCTGCATCAAGGGGATGTTGTTCTCCCTGGCCAGGCGGAGGACTTTTGCGAAGCTTCCGGCGAAACGGGGATGGGTATTGGGAAGCTTGCGAAACGGGGATGGGTATTGGGAAGCTTGTCGTAGGGCGTATCCCATGTCAACCCGTCATCGGGCAGGAGCGGCATGCCGTCACTGCCGATGGCGACCCCTTTCATCTTGACCCAATTGGCAACCCATTCTTCCGGGCACTTATACACAATCACTTGCCGTGTTGGTTCCTTTTTGAGCATTTCCTCGCGTGTCTCTTGGGTGTAGAATTTGCCTGTTGCCACATCCTGAATGGTTTCTTCATATTTGTTCCCAAGTGCCTTTACCCACACCTCTGGTTCAAGAAATACGGCGTTCAGGGCTGTTGAGCCGGCGTGGTACGGATAGATCTCGCCCCAAACATTATAGCCTTTTGCACGCATCCGCATAAGGAGTTCATGCACCATGTTGTATCCAGGATTGTTGAAGTGGGCGGCAATCGCCGGAGAGCCCAGGGCAGCAGCATTGGCCAGCATCTCCTGGATACCCATGACTTCCTGCACATCGTCACCGGGCGTAAGGCGGA
>WOR8_10009418_pt1 | contig 15666 bp, 13 predicted proteins | sample DeeMarSeWOR38_10_FD_19890 | JGI IMG/M metagenome (IMG submission 19890) | reverse complement strand
ATAAGAAATATATTCGCTTTTTCGATTCCAATAAGGTTACCAAAGAAGGAATCTCGGAGTTTCCTCAGGTGCGGTTGCACAAGAAATACACCAAAAACCTGAGATATTTTGAAAATCCTAGTTTTGAGAGTTTTGTGCTGGACCTCTTGCCGGTGGACTATGCCCTGCTCATTCAGAGGGATCCGTCCATCAAGACCCGAAACCGCTATGCCATGACTCATTTCCGCGTGAAGATCGACTGGCCCATTGACAATGCCACTGAAGAGATGGGGCAGTACCTGCGCTACATCGGCAAGGATCTCTACGATATGGGTGAGAAGTACGCCGAGAGCTTGAATCACAAGCTGTTCGAAAATTACGGATTCCATCATGCGGTTGGTGGGCGCCGCACTGCTGCGGTGGTTGCGGCCCAGTTTCTCAAGAAGATGGAATTCATCTCGACGGTTTATGTCGCCAGTTCAGAGTCACGCACTCTCACGCGCCTTAGTGAACGTGGCGTGACCAGGTTTGTGCTGATGAAGCTTCCCATGGAGGAGATTTTCCGGCTGGTGGCGGAAAGTCGCATGCAGTTTGACAATTTTGTGGAACGTTTTCTGATAGACCTTCAGGATGACTATGGGGTGAGCGTCTTCCAGGTGGTATATAGCAATACGATCCATTCCAAGCCACCCGAGGACGGGAAGTTGCGCGAACTGAGGACGGATTTTCAGTGGCTAACTGTGAGTGATCAGCTAATCGTTCCGCTGCGGGGCGTTACAGACATATATCCCATTCCTTATAGCACCATTTACACCCCTGAGATAGGTGATATTGACCAAGCCTTGTGACCTCTAGGTACATCAGAGTTGCTAAGTCGTACCTTTTCCTAGAGAATAGCTTTTAGGCCCCTGATCCTGCGAGACGGAAACCGATGGCGAAACCCTTGAAAATCCGGCGGAGCCGCTTGCTTACTCCAGTTAATCTACCGATCCTTAGCTTTGCCGGCCTGATCCTAATTGGTACCCTCCTGTTAATCCTTCCGGCTGCGGCTAACGGACCCCGACTTGGTTTTGTGGATGGACTTTTTACCGCCACCTCGGCAACCTGTGTAACCGGCCTGGTGGTGGTTGATACAGGTAGCAGATTGAGCCTTTTTGGTCAGTGGGTGGTACTGGGGCTCATCCAGTGTGGCGGCCTGGGCATAATGACCTTTTCCACGGTGCTTATACTGGTTGTGACCGGCAGGTTTTCCTTCATGCACCGGAGCGTCGTTCAGGACTCTTTCACCCATGGCCCCGATACCGGACTACCTTCCTTGGTCCGCCACGTGGTACTGTTCACTCTTGTCCTGGAAGTTGCGGGCGCTGCTCTACTCTTCCTTCGGTTTTCCGAAATCTACCATCCGGGCAGGGCCCTATACTTTGCCATCTTTCACGCAATAAGTGCTTTCTGCAACGCCGGATTCTGCTTGTACGCCCAGAGCCTCATGGACTTCAGTGGGGATCCACTGGTAAGCCTGACCGTGGCGTTCTTAATTATTTTCGGCGGCATAGGGTTCTTGGTTCTTCTGGAGCTAAAGAGGCTGTTTTTCAATCGCGACCAGACCAAGCGTACCAGGCGCCTTTCAGTACATTCCAAGTTGGTGCTCACCCTGACAGTAATCCTGCTTGCGTGTGGCACAGGGGGATTTTTGTCCTCTGAGTGGAACCATTCAATGGCCGGCCTATCAGTGTCCAGCAAAATGCTGTCGGCTTTTTTTCAATCGGTTACCGCTAGGACCGCGGGATTCAATACCTTGGATTTTGGCAAAATGGCGAATGTCACCTTGCTCTTCACTATCCTGCTCATGTTCATCGGAGCGGCTTCTGGATCCACTGCCGGCGGTATCAAAATCAACACCCTTGGAGTTCTCTTCGCTCTCAGCCGCTCGCGGCTAAGGGGCGAGGAAGGGACGAGCATATATCGTCGATCCTTGTCACCCCAGACAGTTGGTCGAGCCATTTCGGTTTTCGTTTTGGCGGTTGTGTTAATTTATGCTGCCACCATGGCTCTGACCGTGAGTGAGTTGGGAACTACCATACACGAGCAGAGCAGGGGGCTTTTTCTTGAACTCCTTTTTGAGGTAGTCTCTGCCTTCGGCACTGTGGGTCTCAGTGTGGGGATTACCCCTCAATTAAGCAGTGTTGGCAAGGTCATTATCGTCCTGGTGATGTTTTTAGGAAGGCTGGGACCATTATCCATTGCCGTGGCTTTAACCGGAAAAGAACCTAGGTCCCGATTTCAGTATGCAGAAGAAAATGTCATGATCGGTTGAGCACAGCTGATAAGGTCCAAACCTGCCAGATAAACATCTTATAGGGGATGCATCATGAAACAATTTGCTGTCATCGGCATTGGCAATTTTGGCTACTACCTTGGGCGCCATCTCTACGAGAAAGGGCATGAAGTACTGGCCCTCGATATCAACAAAGGCCAGGTGCAAAAGATCAAAGAAGTGGTGAGCCAGGCGGTGATCGTAGACGCCACCGACCGGGAAGCCCTGGAGGCGTTGGGAATCAGCCAGGTTGACGCGGCAGTCGTCTGTATCGGCACCAGGATGCAGGCGAGTATCCTGGCAACTTTGCACCTGAAAGATCTTGGCATAAAAAAAATCCTAGCCAAGGCAACCAGTGAGGAGCACGGACGCATTCTGAGGAAAGTCGGTGCCAACGAGATATTTTTTCCCGAGAAAGACCTGGCCATAGGGGTTGCAAGTCGATTGGACAATCCCAATATGTTGGACTACTTGCCTTTTATCGAGGGTTACAGCATTGTGGAACTTGCTCCTCCCAAGGATTTTGTGGGTAAAAAACTTAAAGAACTGGATCTGATCAATCGTTTCTCCCTGCAGGTGTTGGCCGTCAAGGAGATTCTGCCAAGAGGGTTGGTTCTCATACCGAAAGCTGATTTTATGATAAAAGATAGCGACGCCCTCATTGTCTTGGGCCCTGATGAGACCCTCAAGGAGTTACAGGAAAAGTAGCTCATATTCAGCTAGGAGCAGGTCATTTATCATTGCTCATTTCTCATATGTCATTCCAAATCAATGCGAAATGGTAAATGCTAAATGAAAAATGATGAAATGGCTCTATGCTCCATGTCTTTTCAAATCCGAAATCCCCGCCCGCCATGCGAGCAAGGCGAGGCGGGCGGGCGCAATCCGAAATTAGCAAAGTGCCTAGTTTTTTCTAGCGGGTGTTGGTTTGGACAAGAATTATCTGGCCTGTTTGGAGCAGGTTGGATTGGATTTGGTTTAGAGCTTTGATCTTGGCCACAGTAGTGTTGTAACGCTGGGCAATGAGCCAAAGGGAATCTCCTCTCTTAACCCGGTAATGGATAGTTGATCCCGGGTCGGAGGGCGGGGTGTTACTGGCCAAAATAATCTGGCCGCGAAGGGGTATCTTCAACCGCTGGCCCGCCCTGATGCGACTGGCACTGCGCAAGCCATTGGCGTGCACAATGCGCCTGACGGGCACCCGATATTTCATGGCAATTCCCGAAAGGGTCTCGCCAAAGCGTACCCGGTGGACCACGTAAGCCCGTTGCGGTGGCTTCCACTGAGGAATTTGCTCCAGATTTGCCAAAAATATTTCGCTGGTCTCTAGAGGTACTTTCAGCATGAACGGATAGTTTGGCGTGGCTTTGTAACGCAAAGAAGGATTGAGTTCCTCAAGGGTATTTTGCGCTACATCCAGAGTTCGGGCGATGTCTTTCAGCCTCATCTGTTTGTTGACTTGTACCTTTTCGCTCCTTAAGGGCTCATCTCGTTCCAAATCATAAAAACCGTATTTTTCAGGATCCTTGATAATATGGACTGCTGCGAGAAAACGGGGCACATAGCGAGCGGTCTCCAACGGCAGCCTGGGGTAAAGATCCCAAAAATCATCCAAATAATTTACATGCTGCTGGCGAATCACCGGAGAACCTTGAGGTAAGTAATGGCGGCTTTGGTTGAAAGCTCGGGGTCCATGCGTTCATCCACCCAGCGATCGCGACGGAGATCATAGCGGTAGGCGGTGGAGGCGATGAATTGCCAGAGTCCCAGAGCTCTGGCCTTGGAGAGGGCCTTGGTCTTGAACCCGCTCTCGATTAATGGTAGCCATGAGAGTTCCACAGGAAGACCAGCTTTCTTCATCTCTTCGACGATGTAGGGCCTGTACCTCCCCGAGAGTTTGTAGGAGTCGGTGAAGAACTTTCTTTCAGTTGTTTGAAAACGTTTTATTTCCCTGGCCACATAATGGTTCATGGCCAAAGGAATTTCCCGGCTACGCCCCATTTGAGGGTGGGATCTGGAGGCGTAAATCTCCAAAATTCGTTTGGAGATGAGTAAGCGGAGATCCTCCTTTTGCTGGGTGATCTCTGGGTCCTCTTCGTTCTGGATGGAGCAGATGATTTGGTAACTCTGATCAAGAGACTCTATTGCTTTGTCCGGTTCCCCACCATTCCAAGCCTCTAAAGCTTCCTGGTAATAGTACAAGGCGTCGTCTATGCGCTTCTGATCAGTGTATGGCTCCTCTTCAGGGTTAACCCCTTCCGCCTCCTTAGCAAGCATATCAACTGGCGATTCCCCATTTGCTGGACTATCCTCTTGGGCAACCGATGAAGCTAGGAGACTAGTCTCCCCGTTGGTGGAATTGGCCAGCTTTTCTTCTCCCGGATATGATGTCTCTCGGTTTGCAGCTTGGGATTCAGCTCGGGAACTCTCCTGGGGCCTGTGCATAAGGCTAGATGGAGTGCAGGAGAGGATGAAGAAGAGCAGGCTAAACAGAGCTAAGCAAATACTGCGTGGCATAGGAAAAAGACCTCTTTACCGAGAGTTTTCTTAATGATGGCGCAGGGAATTTGGCCACCAGATGATGCATGATTGATGCCAAATTTCTGGCTGTGCTCGAGTAGGGCTTTGCTCTGAAACAGCGGCCACTTTAGCAAAAATCTTGGGAAAACTCTACAAGAAATACTTTTTCTACAGCATGGGCTTGAATGCCGTTTTTTTTCACCATGTGACACTTTTGGACCGGGAAAGGGCAGGATTGTTGCACCTCTAATTTAGTCCGCCAAACCTTAACTAACTAAAAATTATAAGAAAAATTGTTAATTTCTTAAATTGGCACGATCCTTTCAATTGAGAAAAGGTGGGGGAGGCTTATAGGGATTGCCATAAGAACAGGTAATCCTGTAAATTGCCCAAGGAAGGTTTTCTCTGGAAGGCAGGAGGATGAAATGAGCTCCCCCAATTTTTCCCACCGTTACAATGATGACCCCTGAAGGGGATATGGACGGCACTATTGAAAATATAAGTGCTGGTGGTGCCTATATCCGCTGCGGCACCCTATTGTCGAAAAATGACCTCTTCATACTCGCCATCTTGATTCAAGACCGAGAAGAGTCATGGATAGGGGCAGAGGTAGTATGGATAGATATTCCCCTTTCTCCTGACGCAGAACCAATACCCGTTGGCATGGGTATCCGCTTTACTAATCTCTCGGCTGAGGATCTCCGGTTTTTGACCGACACAGTTTCTGAATACAGTTAATCAGAAAAAGTCAGAATCCGAGAGAATCTCCTAATACATCCTCCGTTTCTCCTGGCTCAGAAGATTTCGGCGAACCGCCCTAAAATCAGAAGAGCCACTTCATATTACATTTTCCCCCAGACCATGTTATAAAAGTTTCTAAAAGATGATGCCGAACCCGGATGTTGCATGAATCGCCTAATACGTCCATCTCCGTGGTCTCGTGATATCAATTTGTGATACATCCGGGGGTTATAAGGGGATGTTAGTATGGATCGCCTATATGGAGTGATTTTTTTGTCTATTTTGGTTTTGCTTTGCGCCTGCTCCTCGAAGCAGAGTAAAAGGGCCCGGCACGTTAAGGAGTCCGGTTTTCTGGGCGATTACTCAAAACTTCAACCAGCTAGGGAGGGGGGAGCCCTTCTGGTCTACAATAATCCTGGGGCAAATTGGGCCGCCTATAATAAGATTTTACTGGCCCCTGTCGCCTACTATGGGGGAGCTGATTCCTATCCCGAAGGAGTTACCCGAGCAGATTTGCAAGAACTGGTGAACCGCTTTTACTACATCATCCATAAGAATCTGGCGGAAGACTACCAGATGGTTCGGCAGCCCAGCCCCGGGACATTGAAGCTTCGGGTGGCCCTCACCTCAGTGAGCGAGTCCTCAGCCACAGTAGATACTATTGCGACGGTGGCACCTTTTATTGTGAATCCCTTGAGGAATGCCGCCGGATCCATTTCGGGTGCATCCCCCTTTGTAGGTGAGGCGAGTGTGGAGGCAGAGGTTACCGACGCTTTGAGCGGAGAGGTGCTTCTAGCTAGGGTGGAGCGGCGTGTGGGTGCCAGGGGAATGAGGACGACGACGAAAAGATGGACCGACGTTGAGGACATTCTTTGGTACTGGGGGGAAACTATCAGGTATGGGCTCTGCAAATTAAGGGGAGATGAGAACTGCATCCGCCCGGAAAAATAAATTGTCCAGAGGCAAGCTCTCACTTTTCAACAAACTTCCCATCTCTGAATTCACCTTCCAACTCTGTACCATCGGGGTATGTCATCTTTCCCTGTCCGTGGGGGATATCGTTTTGCCATTCACCCACATACTTCCGACCGTCAGGGAAAGTCATAGTCCCCTGTCCATGCCACTCGCCCTTATTCCATTGCCCTTCATACTTTGCCCCGTCGGGGAAGAGCCAAATTCCGTGACCGTGGGGCTTGTCATCCTTCCACTGTCCCACGTATTGCCCAGCATAAGGATTGGTTAAGGTTCCCTGCCCGTGGCGTCTGCTGTCTTTCCATCCACCCTCATACTTTGCCCCTTCAGGGTACGCCATCTCTCCTTCTCCAGTTCTGCAATTACCTCGGACACAGGTCCCCCTTGCCATGCAGGCGGTAAAAGAAAAACAAATTACTAATAGCAAAAAGACTAGTAGATACCTCTTCAACTCTACCTCGATATTTTGCCGGGTTCTGATCTTTGGTGGCAAGCCTACTTTATAACATATAGGGCAAGACGCAAAAGACTTAGGGGAGAATTTAGCAAGTGAAACCGACTAGAGGTCCATCTCGATACATTTTTTCAGGACCTTTTCCAGAGCTCTTCTGGCAGATACTACCCGGGTGGGAACGCGCCTATTAGACCTGAGGACCTTGGCCACTGCGCTAGAGATTAGCCAACGGTCTTGATCGTTGATGGTGGTGAAATTAAGGCCAATTATAGGTAAGGTGAGCTCGTTATCCACAATATCCGCAGTTGACCAGACCACCTGGGCTTCAACTGACAAATGGCGGTCGAGTTCAGGTATTTTAATTGTCATCTCGATAATTTCATGAACCAGGGGTGGATTTTGCAATCGGACGGTGGCACCGCCGGCACTGAGATTCAGGGTGTAGCCTGGAATGATACCTTGATCGGTTTTAACGGAAACGGGCCATTCTATTTTAGCTCTGGGGTAGCGGCGTCTTTCGACAAACTGGGGGTCCATATGAGTGCCACCTTATACAGTGGAACTTCTCTCGGGTGCATCTGGGCCTTCTTTTTGGAGACGATCCGCAACAAGGGCTGAAATCAACTCCTGGTCGGTACCAGCAATATTGGTAAATCTGACGCCCATGCCACGAGGCGTGAGTTCGTCATCAGGGGCAGTAGAATTCGACCACATAACTTCAGCAGTGACTTGAACGCGGGGACAGAGAAGGGATACGCTGATGGACACTTCAAGGACTTCCTTTGGTTTTAGGGGTTCCCGGCAGCGGATAAAAGCCCCTCCGTAACTGACATCTTTTGTCTCCCCCGACATGAATCCCCTGGTGCTTTTTATGATAACGGGCCACGATACCATGGCTCTTGGGTGCTGGCGTCTTTCTCTTCCTTCTTGCATGTCCATAAGCTTAACCCTAAGCTTTTATCACCCCGTTTCAGCGCTGAACCGGAGATAGTCGGATGGGGTGGACCAACTATTGCCAAGTTAAAGACACGGTTCAGTTCAGTCATATCCTGACTGCAACGTCTATGCCACGCCACGGTTGAAGGGAAGCTTTACTCATAATTTTTGTGGAAATGTCAAGGTATTTTTGGTTGAGGAGGGAACTTTTGCAGGGCTGGAAGCCTAATATCAAAACCATAAACAGGAGCGTTTTTTTACAAACAGATGCTCCGCCGTGGTAGTAGACTGGATTGCTCCCACAGAAGAAAAACCCTTAGCCAAGTGCTCCGGTCTGCCGTAGAGATAACCACCACCGAGTTCATCCGGCAGGGACACGACTACATCGCCTGGAGAAAGCATGTCGGCTCTTTCGGCTCCATAAAACACTCCTGGCTGGTTTTTTATATCGTCTACCTGTGCCTGGCTTAAGTCCAGGACAATTCCAGAGGGCAGCTTCACTGGGGCAGCGAGGACATGGCTGTTAATTGCCGGGACTGTCAAAAGGCCTGCGAGAACCAGAAGTAGGATTTCCAACTTGAGAAAGTTGTCCTTCATGGCAGAATCCTGCAGTAGACAAATTGGTTTTTAGTACAATAGGCTGAGATTGCCATTTTGTAAAGCTCAGTAATGTTAGTCAAGCAGGTTGAAGAGCGAGGGCTTCTGCGGTAATCCTAGAGTTTTTCTCCCAGGAAGGTGATAGGTGAAATGAAGAAAAAAAAGCCCCCACTGACTACGGTGCGGAGAATCTGGTATCCCTGCCGCTGAGAGCCTATGGGGGTTTAGGGCTAGCCAGCCCGTCGTACCTGAGTGGGCAAAATATAATATTTGTTCAATTCCGTCAATCGGTAAAACCACCATTTTGCCTTGCTGCCATGGGGGTGCGCATTTCTAATTCTGTCTGGCATCCTTGGTTATCCACTTTGAGAACAATACACGGATACTTGTGTGATGCTGGCTCCATGCTTCTTATCTGTGTGCCGCTCAAAGCGGTAAATACTATGCTGGCCAAGACAACTAAAGTTCCGATGACAACAAACAAGTTAAATTTTTCGACCTTCATCCCCTTTATCCCTCTCAGGTGTGTACTTGGTAGCCCTATCCGATGATACTTTGTTCTGTCTGAGCTGTGACCATATTTGGCCAAATGACAAATGACCCTTTGGCCAAAAGGCCAACCACAGGAATCCTCCTCACCGAAGGGTGTCACCATCACTATGCAGGGGAATAAAAAGCAGCTTAGGGGACCCTGACTCTATGGAATTTACCCAGCGGAGAAAGGGCAGGTATTAAACTAAGGAGGCGAAACGGTTTACTTCTGAAATGGTTTTCGGAAAAAAGTCTTGGTGGGAAATATGGCTAGCCACACCTTTTAGGGGTTAAACTTGAATTGGCATGCAGCTATGGTATGAAGCCAGGCACGCAAACGTAGAAGATAAGATACGGGAGCAAGGTTATTATATCTGAGAGCGATCAATCCCCTTGCATCGCCCCACAGTCGCTTGGTTCCAGGCCCTTGGGCAGATAGCGAATTCCAAGTGATTGGGCGAACTGGTATCGGGTACAGTCCAAGTATGCGCCATGACAGTATTTTTTGAGCAATTCAAATTCCTTGGATGCTGGCCTTATCTTACTCCTATAAAACCAGCAGCCAATACATATGTCGCAGCGAGGCATTTCTTCACCTCAAATTTGGGTTTGGATCTTCAAAATAAAGTTTCCAGCCAACTAAATCAGCTGCAATGAACATGCCTAGTCGAGTACCTAGCATCTTGCAAAAAACCGGGTATTGATGTAAGACTCTTTTCACCCAGCCGGGGTGAGCAAATACACTCCGCGCCTGTAGCTCAGTTGGATAGAGCAACGGACTTCTAATCCGTAGGTCGGGGGTTCGAATCCCTCCAGGCGCGCCAGAAAGAAAAACACCCGGACCTGATGGTCCGGGTGTCTTACTAAAAGAAAAAGCCCACCAGCTGGGTGGGCTGAAAATGGGTCTGATCTGCTCGAATCGGACTTTTCCTAGGACTCTCCCTTGCTCACCTTTTCCACATGGGCGTCCTCAATCTCTTTAGGGGTCTTGTTGATTGGGGGCAGCATATTTCGTCAGACGATTTGACAAAACATGCGGTTTAAGCTGGACCGGCAAACCATTCAGGGACATACTCCACTACCGCCCTGACTATCTCCCTGTCGTGCTCGCTCAAAGCCCCCCTGGCTATCAGAGCCTCCACCGTTTTCTCGAGCACAACCATCTTGCCATCGGTGTGAATTATAGCCGGGTAATACTCATTGACAAAGAACTGTCTGAGTCTGAAGCGCAAAATTGAGTCACCGGCCATGGCCTTGATCTGTTTTTCAATTTCAGACTTGTCACGGCCCCGTAACCTCGCCTTGGGCGATTGCATTTTCTTGGCTGCGTCCTTGATACCGTCGACGGCTTTAAAAATGAGTTGCCAATGCTCAATATTGCCCAGTGAGTTCACCATGAGGGAGTTGGTGGAGATTAAATTCTTCTTGCGGTCGACTTTTACTCCTTCAAGGGGAGGCAAGAAGTAGTTGTCAGAGATGGCACAGAAAGCGCTGACTCCACCAGCGAAGGGACGTTCCATTAGATCGTAGACCGTGAAAAACGGTTTTTGTTCGAAACGGGCGTCCTGCAGGAGTATGAGCTCGTCCTCGGTGTAATGGAAACGTTCGTCCCAGAGTTCCTGTGGTGAAAGATCCTTTCTGGTCAACGAGCTTTGACTGGTGAGCATGCCCAGGCTCTGGCCTCCTCTCCAGACCAAGGGTAAGGCCCCAACCGTCCACTCCGCACTTCCGCCAATCTCTCCAATCATACTGTGGAAACCGCGGCCATCTGGTAACCGGAGTCCATCAAGCCCCATGACCACAGCCGGAAAGAGGTCACCGTCCTTGTCAAATGGCGTGGCCACACCCATGGAATTCAGCTCTTCCATTGCTGGGTGATGGCGGGGTCGGTCGAGAAAGTAAGCGCTCATCTGAGATAAGTCTTTTACGCCGCAGGCGTCGGCGATTATTTGAGTTTCCTCCAGTAAGTCGGTGTCCCTGGGATTGAATTCCGGAAACATTGATCCTGCCATCCAACGTTCCACGTATATATCGGGCAAGTGCCTTTTGAAATCGGACTCGGTGATAAACAGCGCAGTAAGTGAACTGTGAAGACCCTTGACCGACTTGCCTGTACCGTCGATCACGTCAGAGCCCATGGACAGCCGGGTGACTTCTTTGCTCAGTCCGCGGCCATAGCGGCTGCAATGCTCTTCTTTACCGTAGAGCGCACCAACCGGGATGGTGGGATTACCACCCGCCTCCAATCCAGGTTTGACCCTCACCCCCTCAGTTATGGCGCTCTCGATAATCACCTCTTCTCCAAGATCAAAGGTCTCCGTGGTAATTTGCAGTACCTCACCCATAATTTGAGCCGCTACCCGGTCATTATGCCTTTTGAGCTGATTTATCAACGATTTGGATTGCTGCTCCTTGGGCACTTTTGTCAAAGCGGCGAAGCCTTCTAGAACAACAGCGGCTGCCGGGAGGGCTGCTGCCAGGATGACACCCTGACGGAGCTGCTTGCTTCTGAATACACCGAGATTTGAACGTCCGTTCACCCGGTCTTCGATGATAAAAACAGAGCCCTTGGCTAATTCGAGGCCGTAAAAGCCCAGTACCTCCTTATGTCTGAGGTTGAACGTGGAGATTTTCTCCTTGCTCATCACCCTAGGCTCGTATCGTCCATTATAGGTCAAGGGCGATTCGGCTATATCGTAACGTAGGGAAATGGTCATGCTTCCCACCTCCAGGGATTGTTTCCTCGGGACGATAGTCCCCCTAATCCCTTGTTGAAACGGCTGCCCGATGTCAGCTGCCGGCTGTCCTCTAACTACTGGCTACTGGCTACTGACTACTTCTTTTTGCAGCTCCTAGGGCTGGGTTACCGGCTCTTCGCTTTTTATCTCACTGGGCTTTTCTTCTTCCGGTCCTTTGTCCTGCTTCACCACATCACCGGGCTCTGGCTCCGGTACGCCGGCAGCCTCGAGGTTTATGATTTTTGTCTCCTGTTCTTCAATTTGTTGGGACAAACCGTTTATTTTTTGTTCAGTTGTATCGCGTTTTGCCTCGAGCTTGATACTATCTGCTTCAATCTTTAGTATTTTGGCCTTGAGATCGGCAATCTTGTTTATGTTGTTTTCCTTTTCACCCAGGTTCGCCTTGTCTACAGCCTCCAGTTTGGCGAGATCAATCTTAACCTCCGCTGCATCTTTGTTCTTATTGGCCACATCCTCCTGGTAATCGGCGTATTTTTTTTGCAGGGAGGCCAGTTCTGCCTTCATCTCGGCAAGCTTCAGTTTCTCTTCGGCGACCTGCAGATTAAATGCGGCCTCATGCACCTCCTTCTGCTCCTCGGAAGGCACCTGGGTAAGTAACTCGTCCGTGTCCGAAGTCCCGGAGATGGAACTTGTGAGTTTGCGGGTAGTCTCACAACCCGTGAGCAGCAAGAACGCAAGCAGGAAAACCAAGCTAATATAACTAAGACTTTTCATGACCTCCCCCTCCCTTGCAGTTTGATTACCCTTTTTCTATCTTTTCTTGCGCCAAATGCTATTTCCTTCGAGCAAACGGTTAGATACCGAGCAATCACTCTTTAGAAACTTCGTCTGGGTCTATGATTAGAGTTTGAAAGGCTTCAAATGCCCTGGGATCCATCTCTTCAGATCTCAGGTGTTCCAGGGCGGCCTTTGCTATGGCTCTGCGATCTTTCCCGGAGATTTTTAGGAAACGGACACCCATACCCCTGGGGGTAATGTCGTCATCTGGACCGTAGATGTTTGACCAGATCACTTCAGCCTTTGCCTCGATGGCCTGATCTGGAGCAGTGATGACCATGTCGAAGACTTCGTTTAGTCTGAGAGGTTTGGCACATGAAACGAAAGCTCCATCCGTGCCCAAGTCAAGGGTCACCCCTTCCATAGAACCTTTGTCTGTCTTAACCGTTACTGGCCATTTAAGTTTGACCCGTGGACCTCCGCGATCACCTCCAGTTATCGCCATGTTTGTGCCTCCAGTTCTAAAAGATATTCAGCCCAAGGGATTTCACTATGCAAGAACTATCCGGCTTTCGGTTCACTTTACTATACTGCCAGTACCAGGTTCGTTCAGAGAAGGGTGCCAGCCAAGGTAGTATGTGAACAGCTTTTGTCGAAATTCTGGATGTCACCCTAAAGAGAATAAACCACGGTTACAATATTGAAGTCAACGAAAAAGCTACACTCCATTAACAGTCAAAGAGTGAAAGGTCGGAAGTCCACTTTGCCTTGCCTCTAGCCACAGCAATTCATGAAATATCCGGGCTAGGCATGTCTTTTGCAATAAATCTCTTTGGTTGGGCAATCAGGAAAAGATCCACAGTTCAGAAGCTTCCGAGGTGAGGAGGAACAGTCATGAGATTGACACTCGTGGCCATAGTCGTTTTGGGCGTGATTTCGTTTGGATTAACAGGGTGTGCCAGCAAGGGTCCCGTGCAAACGGAAACCTTTGAGCAGGTAGCGGTAGAAGAGACGGTAGAAGAGATAAGTGAGCCCTGTACAAACCTCGAAATGGCACTGACGAGGGCGGAAGAGCTGACCCATAATGAGTATTACGGGGCTACTCAGTATGACGGAGCCATTCAGTTCGCTTTTGACAGCTACGCGCTCTCGGCAGAAGCCAAAAAGGCTATAGATGCTGTAATTGTGCCCTTGGTAGAGGCTGACAAAAGTTTCTTTATCGAGTTACAAGGGCACACGGACGGTTTCGGCGAAGAGGCCTACAATTTTCAACTCGGCTTGAACAGGGCCAGGGCGGTGATGGGCTACCTTTACCAAGAGCATGGCTTTTCTTTGCAGCGGATGAATGGTTTTTCTTGCGGCGAATTGAAACCCGTGGCCGACAATGACTTTGACGAAGGCCGGGCGGAAAACCGCAGGGTTACCGTGGTGGTTATCGAATAACCATCTCGAAACGGTGAGTGCATAGCGGTTTGCGGGCAAAAAATGAGTGAAAAGCGGGAAAGGCAACCGTGTTTCCCGGTTTAATGTCCTTTCTCTAGTAATGCTTGATAAAAAAGCGGAGCCATTGGCTCCGCTTTTTTTGTCTTGCAATTCGTCGAGGGCTTCTCTGTGGTGATTTCACCCCTCCTAATTTTAGTGTAGAATCACAGGCTCTATTGTGTAACAATTCAACCGATAAAATTTTAGGAGTTTCCCCAAAAATGTTTGCCACGTGACTGTGGACTCAGCCCACTACAGAGTTGTGGGTGATGTGGAAATGAGAATGGTTTTCTGGTGCTTCTTCTGTCGTTCCGAGTCTCACGGCCTGGTCACTCAGAAGAAACACCAGGAAACATTGTCAAACAGCAAGCAGTCACAGGCAAGGACAGGGTGAGCTGCGAGGTAAAGAGCATCGGAGCAACCGGTGCGAAGCCTCCGCTGCTTGGAAGGACCACCATCTGCATCGGCGCGAGGACAGGCCAATCGGCTCAATATGAATGGCAGCGACTATGCTGGTTTACCGAGTAGCTTACTCTGGCCATACCAGATAGTCACTACAATGGATGGGAAATTCAAAAGAAAAAAATGGGGAAACTCCTGGTAAAATTTGTATTGCCAGGCGAATGGTAAGCCAAATACCCCAGTTTCGGATATGGGCCTGGAGAGGTAGATCATCATGGGTTTTTTTAGGGCTTCAGCTGGATTAAGAGGTGTGAGACGTCTTGGGAGCATAGCCAAAGTGCTTATCAAGCACGGTCTGGGCGATGTGGTCGAGCGCATTGTGAGCCGTAAAGAAAAGGAAGTGGAACCAGGCAAGGTCAAACCTGCAATCATTAAACCCGGTGTGCTGTCGCCGCGCCGCATCAGGTTGATCCTGGAGGAGTTAGGGCCCAGCTTCGTCAAACTGGGGCAGTTGATGAGCACCAGGGCAGATATTTTTCCACCCGAATACATTGAAGAGTTGAGAAAATTGCAGGATCGAGTTCCTCCCATTCCCTATGCAGAAATCAAAGCGGTTATTGAGGGAGAGCTCAAGCAGCCTATTGCAGAGATTTTCACTGAATTCAACCAAGATCCTTTTGCCGCTGCCTCGGTGGCCCAAGTGCATCACGCTACCCTGCCCAGCGGTGAGCAAGTCGTGGTCAAGGTCATTCGCCCCGGTATCAGCAAGAGGGTGAGGGAAGATATTCGTTTGATGTACTATTTGGCCGACAAGATAGAGAAGTCTTTTGATCTGGGTAGGATACTGGCGCCAACAAACTTGGTGCGGGAGTTCGAGCGGACTATTTTCAGAGAAATTGACATGCTCATCGAGGCTGGCAGTATCGAGAAGTTCGCCTATAACTTCCGGGAGGTTGATGAGCTATATATTCCCAAAGTCTACTGGGACTACATTACCAAATCAATCCTGGTGATGGAAAGGATCGATGGTATCAAGATGGATCACGTGGATGAACTGAGGGCCCACGGTATAGATCCAAAAGAGGTGTCAAGAATAGGCCTGCGCTCCTTTTCGAGACAGTTGATGGAATTCGGCTTCTTCCATGCAGACCCTCACCCTGGTAATACCATTGTGATGTACGACGGCCGGGTGAGCCTGGTTGACTTCGGTATTACAGGTTATCTGGACGAAGAGACCATGCGGCAAATAGCAAATATTTTTC
>WOR8_10003345_pt1 | contig 15671 bp, 13 predicted proteins | sample DeeMarSeWOR38_10_FD_19890 | JGI IMG/M metagenome (IMG submission 19890) | reverse complement strand
ACCGCCATACGCCGGCTGGGGTCTTCAGACCAGGCTATGGCCTGCAACTTCAACGTGGAGTCCAGCATTCGCTGTATGGAGGAATCATTGTCCCTGGCCGCAGGTTTTTTCATATTTTGCGCGGATTTCTTGCCGGTATTCTCTATACCGGGCTTGGAGGCAGACGCATCAGTCGACTGGCGGTATTTCTGGGGTCGGACTGCGTTTACGGTAGGCGTCACTTTCTTCTTCGTTTCCAGGGTTTGAGGGAGTATTTGCGGTTGCTTTTGATTGCTTGATGACGTTAAGCCGGCTGCGGGCTGACTGGCATTCGTCGCCACGGGACCTTTTTCAGAGACGGTTTGGCGGGGCAGGGGCTTGGTTAATTGAGATTTGCTAAGGGGGTTTTTCTTTGGTATTGCCGACGGTCGATCTACTTTGGCGTGATAAACGGCAGCTTTTTTTCCGGATGCGGGAGATGTCTGCCGGGCGGTTCTATCTGCTGTTTCCGGAAACAACCTGGCAATGATCAAGTTTCTGTAATCGAACAGCAGCCAGCCGGCGGCTAGAAGAATGATGAGAATCAGCAGTATGGAAAACAGTCTGTTATAAAACCAGGTTTTTTTTGCCCGCGAATTAACGGCCTTTTTTTCGTCTATTTTTCTTGGCCAATCCTGGGGATCATCTTGTCGCGGGGCTGTTTTCTCCACGCGTTTCAAAGCTTTTAATATTGAACTCAACCTTCAATCATCCCCTTGATTTTTAATGACGGGCCTATAATCGGAAAATAAAGATCAGCCGCCTTTATTTTTTGCGGTCCACAAATCTTGAATCATCTTTGGTCAGCCGGGGCATATCAAAGGATTGTCTTTCCCGGTAAAGAATGATCTTGGTTAAGGGCCCCACAAAGCCGTCTACCGGTACGCCGTATTTGGCTTGAATCTTCTCTACAGCGATTTGGGTTGGATCATCATACTCTGCATTTATTTCAAAATTGGCAAACCCCAGCTCATGCAGCAGCAGTTTTAATGTTATAATGGAATCCTTATACGTGTGGCTGGGAATGGTTCCCCAGATCGAGAGAAAATTTTTCCAGGGAATATAGGCCACTCCTGTCCAATAGGATTCGATTTCATTCTGGTCCGTGACGATCACGCGGTCATCGGCGGCGCCGCCCAGTTCAATCCGGTCGCCGTCTATTTTAGTTAAGGTAAGATACCCCGGTGCTGGGCCACCCGGCGGATAGAACTCAAGGATGGCCGGCAAATTCAGATTTCGCAACAGGCCCATATCAGCCTCTATCCGGTGGATGGAAATCCCGTTAGGTTTGGAAGATATCCGGAAATAGCTTTGATCATCCTCGATGCTGTCCAAATAGGGTTGGTTTTCAGCCTCGGCATTCCATAACTGCATAGCACATTTCAGGGCTGACATTCTGGAGGATTTCACATCCATCTCTTGCAGATGGCTCTTTAAATCCAGTGCAACCTTGTTTGGCAGCTGATCGCCCGCATTTTTCGGCTTTTTTGCACCGCTCGCATTCTGATGGTCAGCCGCATCCATAATGGCGATTTGATTGAGCACATCTGTTGTTGTCGCCGGTTTTAGTCCTTCAGATGTATTTTCAAGCGTTGCAAGTTCGTCTTGGGATTTTGTTTCCGGTTCAATGGCTGTAACCGCTGCTTTTTCCGGTTCAACTTGAGGTTGGAAAAACGCGTTGACGCCATTTTTCAACGGTCGATAATAAATAGCACCCACCAGCACGAGACTCGTAAAGAATATAAGCAACAGCGCTTTGCTCCCGTCTGCAAGCCAAAAGCTTCTCCTCGCATCGTGGCCGGCCAATTCTCTGATAGTGGCCTTTAAAATATTCCCGGTGATTTTATGCTGATTTAGCACAAAGGCCGTCAGCAATGCCCGATCACAGACAATATTGGTTAAGCGGGGAATGCCTTTAGAATATTTATAAATTTGCCGATATGCCGACCGATCGAATTTGAGCCCGGCTTTCTGGGCAGCAATGTTGATTCGGTACTGAATGTATTCACAGGTTTCACCGAAGCTCAGAGGTCGCAGGTAATAGCTCAGCGTTATTCTTTGACCGAGCTGTCTGAGCTCGTGGGATTCGAGCATCTCTGACAGTTCGGGTTGCCCAACAAGGACGATTTGCAGCAGCTTATCCCTGTTGGTTTCCAGATTGGAGAGCAATCTCAGCTGCTCCAGAACGTTTTGGCTGAGATTTTGGGCCTCGTCGATCAGCACAATAACTTTATTGCCTTCGGCTTTATTGTGCATCAGAAACGAATTCAGCGCATCGATGAGTTCTTTGGTTGTATTTCCCCGCGAGCTGATATCGAATTCGTCGTTGATTGTCATCAACAGCTGTCGAGGCCCCAGTTTCGGGTTGAAAATATAGGCTGCCTTTGTATTGTCTTCCAGACTTTCGAGAAACGCGCGGCAGAGGGTGGTTTTGCCTGTTCCGACCTCGCCGGTGATCAGCACAAAACCGTCTCCCTGGGAAATGGCGTAGTTGAGATGGGCCAGAGCCTCCTCGTGACACTTGCTCAAAAAAAGGTAGTCGGGATTTGGAACCAGCTTAAAAGGTTTTTCTTTAAAACCAAAAAATTTATTATACATTGCCACCAATCCCTAAACGATGCGCTCTATGGAATTGCATTTATTCAATAACAATTTTAAATAATTAGGGATCGAGTGTCAAGACAGAATCCTAATTCGAGAGATATCCCCGCAATCGCCGATTTCTTTCGTCCTTATGCTTTTCGGCCAGCAGCCGGCACGCTTCATAGAACTGCTTTAAGTCGCCGTTTTTTTCGTGTATCATTTTTTGGAAGGCCGGTACAAAATCCTGATAGGCCAGGACGCTGATTAATTGCGCATTATTCAAAGGTTGTCTGAACCAGTCATCATATCTGGAAAGGCCGGGGTTGTTCTTTTTCAGAATTTCATGTTCGTTTTTCAGCTGGCGCATTATCTGATCTTTTTTTAATCTTTTTTCGGATTCCGACTGCCTGCTGCAATACAATTGCTCAAGCACATCGCGGTATTTCATGATCAGTTCAACAAACTGATGATGCAATTGAAATTGATCCAAATAGCGATTATAGGCTTCTGAACTTTCCCGGCTTTTCAACCAGCGCCGCACCGCCTCCTGTTCAACCGCTGTGGCAAAACTTTCATTAAAGGCTGTGTCATCGCGCACATACAAAACCCGGTGTGCAAGTTCGTGGAAAATAAGCGCAGCGGAATTCGTGGCTGAGAGTCCTATAACCGTGCTCAGAATCGGATCGTCAAACCATCCCAGGGTGGAGTAGGCGGTAACCCCGCCCACATAGACATCATAGCCGTTTTCTTTGAGGAAGCTGGCATAATCATGAGCGGCTTTTTCTGTGAAATATCCCCTGTAGGAAGCACATCCGACCACCGGATAGCACCAGATTTTGGGTGCAAGGGAGAATTCGGCTGCAGCGAACACATTCCACACCACGCAGGGGCGTCTAAGATCCACATAACTCAAATAATTGTTCCCAACCGGCAGGCTTAGTTCATCCTGGGCAAATATCCGGACCTCCAGCAGATATTCAAGTCTGGTTTTGAGTTGCTCGGGTGTACGGGGATCGTTCAACAGCTCGGATACCGGCCGCCGGTCGTTGAGGATACTTATTTGACCTTCGATTGCCTGAATATAATAGTTTACGGATTGGCATCCGGACAGCACCAGGGCCAAACCGAGGATGAAAATGACCGCATAAACGCGATTCAATTCTAATTTCCGCCCTTTTTCAATAGCAGTATACAATAATGCACCCGGTTTTAGACAAACCATATCATTTTGGCGAAAAAATATCTATTTTCGATTATATTTTTTGGAATGCGGATTCTGGCCGACTGAAGATTTCCGGTCTGCAGCCCTATATCAGACTGTAGCAGAATTTTTCAAATATCTTGCGGCTGAATTTGCCGGCTTCGACATCGTTTTTGATCAATTTCAGGGTGTCCAGTGGGTTTTTGGCTCTGCGATAAGGCCTCTCTTCATTGGTGAGGGCCTCATAACAATCGATGATACCGAGCAGTTTGCCCGCAAAGCAAATGTTCCGGGAACCTTTCGGATAGCCGCTGCCGTCCAATTTTTCGTGATGCTCCAGCGCGCCCAGAGCGATCTCTTTATCTATGCCGCTTTTGTCCCTGATTATGCTGTTGCCGATCAAGGGGTGGGATTTCATGATCTTAAATTCTTGATTCGTGAGTTTTCTTGGCGCTTTCAGGATCCTTTCCGGTATTTCGGTCTTGCCGACATCATGCAGTAAAGCGCTTAATCCAAGCTTCTTGGTTTCTTTTAGGGAAAAATCCGAATAGAAACAAAACCCGATGGTCAATGCCATCACATTGACCGAGTGAATAACCGTTGTGTAATCCTTGAGCGAGATGTAAGCAAAAGTTTTTAAAATGTCGGGATGTTCGGAATACCCGGTGACCAGAGTATCGACGGTCTCCGGCAGAGCTTTCAGGGTTCCGGCTCTTGGTTCTGACAATGTTTCTTCAACCAGATCGCAAAGGGTTGCTTTCACCTCCAGAACATTTCCTGATTCAATATTTTGAGATATGTGATGGTTGAAACGATTTTGAAGTTCTTTAATGGCCTGGATGCGGTTTTCCTGATTGATATACAGTGATGGGTGCCTGTTTTCATTCAACCGTAATTCCGAGATAAACTTGCCCCCGGGTTTATAGAGTGCAAAAGAATCTTTGGCCGTTTTATAATACAGCGGAACCTCGCAATAGTAATTTATCTGCGATTTTCTGACGGGAATGTAAGGGTGTTGGTACTCTTGCTCCATATCCGCCCTGATAATGCGTTGATCAGTATAGAAGCGATCTGAAAAATGTCTTTTGCGCTATTTTGAGCGGGTTCGCCCGTTGCGCAAGACGACATATACGTTATCGGTATATCCGGCCAAAAGTTAATCGAATTCCTCAGGTTCCCAGTGAATTTACCTGTTGCAAGTTGGAATCGGAGTGGTGTATGTAACATTGGTTTCCGCGTTTTCTTTCTTGTATATTTAGTCTATGTGCTTGATATTACAGTTTATCAAATATGAAGTGTGCTCATCTATCTGATAAAAAACCTCTGGTTGATACGATAAAAAAAGTCGCCCAAAAGTGCTTTGACGGTTCCCGGGGCAGTCACGATTGGGAGCACACCCAGAGGGTGTGCCGGTTGTGTGAGCGCATCGGGAAAGCAGAAAATGTGGACATGCTCGTCCTTCTTGTGGCGGCATATTTGCATGATATCGGTCGGGGCCACCAGGACAGGTCCAACGGAGCTGTCTGCCATGCCGAAAAAGGAGCCCGGATGGCCAAACCGATTGTCGATAAGCTCCCCCTTTCCCAGTCCCAGAAGCAAAACATTATCCACTGTATTGCATCCCATCGCTTTCGAGGCAGCCATGCGCCCCGGACGCCGGAAGCCAGAGTATTGTTTGATGCCGACAAGCTGGATGCCATTGGAGCTGTTGGCGTTGCCAGGGCCTATCTCTTTGCCGGTGAAGTCGGCGCCAGGCTTCATAATCCTGAAGCAAATGTGGAAGAGACCTTCTCCTACTCAAAAGACGATACAGGCTTCAGGGAATATAAGGTCAAATTGAGCAAGATTAAGGATCGGGTAATGACCGGGGAGGGCCGCAAATTGGCTCTTGAACGCCATCGTTTTATGGAAGATTTTTTCGAACGTTTTTTGCAAGAATATGATGGAAAGAGGTAGGCGCTATGAGTATAAATGTTGTCGAAAAAATTGATGGAATGGTAAAGGTCAGGCATGTGCTGGTCAGTGTATCGGATAAAAGCGGCCTGAACGCATTTATCCCGCAGCTAGTTGCCATCAATCCGGGGATTAAAATCTTTTCCACCGGCGGCACGTTTAAAGCCATTGAAGAAATTTTGGCGGACGCTGCCGGCAAACATCTCACACAGGTTTCGGATTATACCGGTCAACCTGAGACGCAGGGGGGTCTGGTAAAAACCCTTGATTTTAAAATATATCTCGGGCTGCTGACCGAAACCTATAATGAGGCCCATCAGCAAGATTTGAAAAGAACCCGCAGCTTACCCGTCGATATGGTTGTCGTTAATCTATATCCTTTCAAGGAGACAATATCCAGACCGGATGTCAGCGTCGAACAGGCCAGGGGAAATATCGATATCGGAGGGCCGTGTATGATCAGAGCATCCGCCAAAAATTTTATCCGGGTCGCTTCTGTTGTCGATCCGTCCGATTATAATCGTATTGTGTCTGAGCTCAAGAAAAACAATGGTTGCCTGTCTCTGGATCTTCGCTTCCAATTGGCTCAAAAGGCCTTTGGGCATACCGCCGATTATGACAGGACCATTGCGGATTTCCTGAAATCCAAATCATCCAAAGATGCCGAGGCATGCTACAGCCTGTGATAGCATAACCGGGCCGGCCCCGAACCCATCACAATATCATTTAAGCATCCGAGCGGTCAGCACATCGGCGCAAAAGCCGATGGGAAAGCGCTCCGATCCCTCGCGTATCTGACACTTTGTTTTTAAGCCCGAAAAGGAGAAGAACAATGGCCGATGATTTAAAGCAAATGTACCGGACCATCATGGATGACCATTTCCCGCCGAAAATGGAAATCAGTTTTGTGGATCAGGACGGACGCCAGACGCTTTTTTATGAAAAAGTTGTATGGACAATCGAGAATGTGCAGAAAGGTTTAAGATACGGTGAAAATCCAGGTCAGGAAGCAGCCCTATATCGTTTGGTAAACGGCAACCTGGTGCTGGGAGATACCCGAAGCATTCAACCCGGTCAATATTTGGCCTCTGATATCGAATTGTTGCAGTCGGGCAAGCATCCCGGCAAGACGAATTTAACGGACGCCGATAATGCCTTGAATATCCTGCGTTATTTTGTGGATCAGCCCACCGTTGTCATCGTTAAGCACAATAACCCCTGTGGGGTCGCCCGGTCCGACGATCTTGCCGATGCCTACCAAAAAGCAAACATGGCGGATCGCGTTGCCGCATTTGGCGGCTGTATCGCCGTCAACCGCCCGGTAGACCGGAGCACGGCCGAGGCCATCAGCCAGCAATACGCAGAAGTTGTTGTCGCACCCGATTTCGAAGAAGGGGTTATGGATATTTTCAGCAGGAAGAAGAATTTGCGGGTGATCCGGATCGGAAACATGAGCAGGCTGCAAAAATTTGTCGGACAAAGATGTGTCGAATTTAAAAGTCTGATTGACGGGGGCATCGTTGCCCAGTGGTCATTTGTCCCCTCCAGCCGTTCCATAGCAGATCTGAAACTGGCAGAATGTGAATACAAGGGCAGGGCTTACAAGATCGAGCGCGAGCCGACAGAAAAGGAATATGACGACATGCTTTTTGGCTGGCTGGTGGAATCCGGGATTACCTCAAACTCGGTCATTTACACCAAGGATTCGGTTACCGTCGGCATCGGTACGGGTGAGCAGGATCGGGTCGGCGTTGCTGAGATCGCCAGGGATAAGGCCTACAGAAAACTGGCCGACCGTTATTGTTTCGAATCCCATGGAATCCCCTATAATGAGCTCAAGGACGAGGAAATGAAATCGGAGATCGATAAGCGGGTAGTTGGCGAAAAAGGCGGTCTGATCGGTGCCGCCATGGTCAGCGACGCATTTTTCCCGTTTCGCGACGGCGTGGATGTCGGTATTCGCGAAGGCGTTTCAGCAGTTATTCAACCGGGGGGATCTGGCAACGATTACCAGTCCATCGAGGCTTGCAACGAGGCTGGTGTGACCATGGTCTACACGGGGCAGCGCTCCTTCAAACACTAGCTTGTGTCTATCATGAAACGGCGTCTTTGGCTCTCAGGCTGCGTTATCGGTCTATTTAAATCCTCGAAATACCCATGTATTCCTCCGGTTTAAATCTCCCTCTAGCCTTGCCTGCGCCCCAAAACCACCATTTCTGAATGGACACAAATCAGCATCCGTAAATGGTTATTTTCCCAATCAGCGGCGTTCTTCGCGGGCTTACTTCCTCGATATACTAACGCCTCGTCATAAGCCCTTGCGCGGTCTTGCTCATCGAAAACATTCCTCATTTATGGATGCCAACTATCGTGTTTTTACCTTCGTTCAAGAACTGTATAAATAAAGCATCTTTGAAAGTTATATATTTTATTTCAGATAGCTTTTGTTCATTTTTTCCGTTACGTTCACCCGAGGCCGGTTTCCGGCGGATTTGCTTCCTCGCAACATGTCCAGGCAATAATATTTTTTTTGCATCGGGCAAAGTTTTCAGGTTGCAACGATCGTATTTATAGTGGCGAAAACCTGAAACCTTTGAGCCCGGAACCTCCAACCGCTGAACCGGTTGAACGCAATTTACGGTTTGAGGATCCTGGAAAAGGCTGCCAGTGAATGGTCGATATCCTCTGATGTGATGTGATAGTGGGTAACGGCTCTTAATCTCCGGGGTCCGGTGGGCAAAATGCCTACGCCCTCGGTGTTCAGCCGTTTGACCAGATGCTCGGGAGTCATTTTGTTGGGATGAACATCGAAATAGACAATATTTGACTTTATTTGATCCGGGTCGATCTCCAAGCCGGGCATTTCGGCCAGGCCCTCAGCCAGCTTCCTTGCATTCTCATGGTCCTCGAACAGACGCCCGACCATCTCTGTTAAAGCCACTATTCCGGCTGCTGCAAGTACGCCGGCCTGACGCATGCCGCCACCGAGAATTTTGCGCGCCCTGCGAGCTTCGTTGATAAAGTCCCGCCGTCCACAAACCAGGGAGCCGACCGGCGCAGCCAGTGCTTTACTTAAACAGAAAGAAACCGAATCTGCTTCTGAAACAAGATCACGGGCCTCTTCTCCCAGTGCAGCTGCAGCATTAAAGATGCGGGCACCATCAACATGGATTTTTAGGCCGTGCTTGCGGGCGATTTCTCCTACCGTCTGCATATAAGCTTTGTCCAGGGGATAACCGCCGCAAAGATTCTGGGTGTTTTCCAGAACAATTAGCCGGGTTCGCGGCAGGTGAATATTGTCGGCACGGATGGCCGCCTCTATGTCTTCGGCCAGAAGCGTGCCGTCGGGCTGATTCGTAACCGTGCGGGGATGAATACTGCCCAACGCGGCAGATCCTCCCTGTTCGAACACAAAAGTGTGAGATAGCGTCCCCAGAATAATCTCATCACCGCGGCCGCAGTGAGCCAGCTGGCTGACCAGATTGCCCATGGTACCGCTGGCGACAAACACGGCAGCTTCTTTGCCCATTTGTTCTGCCGCCATCTCCTCCAGACGATTGACAGTCGGATCTTCACCGAAGACATCGTCGCCGACTTCGGCTTCGGCCATAGCCTTTCGCATGGATGGCGTCGGACGGGTCATGGTATCTGATCTCAGATCAACGTTTAGCATAAATCTTCTCCTTTACCAATTTATAACGCTATGCCCTAACCGAGGCACAGCGACAGATTCAGCTTTCAAAACCGCCCAGAAAATGGCGCTGTCATCTCGCCGGGCGCCGGACCTGAGCCACTGATATCCAAAATTGCCCAAACCCGCAAGCACTAAAGTGCGGGCACATCCAGTTTTTTATTTCAATATCTTGACTGGGCTATGAGGTTAAAGGTAAAAAGAAATCATCGGGAAACATACAGGCATTATCCAAATCGTCATTCAGAAAACTTAGGGGGTTGGTCATGGCCAAACTATTGTGGACACCTTCGACGGAAAGGGTCAAAAGCGCAAACATGTTTCGATTTATGAACTTTATCAACCGGAAATATAGTCGGGATTTTGCGGACTACCCACCCCTTTATCAATGGTCCGTTGATAATATCGAGAAGTTCTGGGCGGCCTTTTGGGAATTCGCCGATATTATCGTCTCCAAATCCTATGATCAAGTAGTGGACGACCTCAGCCGGATGCCGGGCGCTCAATGGTTTTTGGGGTCCCGCCTTAATTTTGCCGAAAATTTGCTGCGTTATCGCGATGATCGGGTCGCCCTGATTTTCAAAGGAGAGGGGCAGGGGGCGGTTAAAATGACCTACGCGCAGTTATACGATGAAGTGGCCCGCCTGGCAAAGTCTCTCAAAAACGCCGGTGTCCAGTCCGGCGATCGGGTGGTTGGCTTTATGCCCAACATGCCGCAGACGATTATCGCTATGCTGGCGGCCACCAGCATGGGCGCTATCTGGTCTTCATGCTCACCCGATTTTGGTATCAAAGGGGTGCTGGATCGTTTTGGACAAATCAAGCCCAGAATTTTGTTTACGGCAAATGGGTACTGGTTTAAGGGCAACCCGGTTGATTCGCTGGAACGAATTTCAAACATTTTAAAGGAGCTGCCTTCCATTGAAAAGGTGGTTGTCGTTCCCTATACCGAGCAAAATGCTGATATCAGCAAGGTTCCGAAAGCCATACATTACAGGGATTTCATCTCATCTGAAGCCAACCTGCAGATTAAATTTGAGCAGCTGCCCTTCGCACATCCACTATACATCATGTATTCATCCGGTACCACCGGTTTGCCCAAATGCATGGTACAAAGTGCCGGCGGTATTCTCGTTCACCATCTCAAGGAACTCATGCTGCACTCGGATTTAAAACGCGAAGACACCATTTTTTATTTTACCACCTGCGGGTGGATGATGTGGAACTGGCTGACCAGCTCTCTGGCCGTTGGTGCAACGCTTGTTCTTTATGACGGCAACCCCTTTCACCCCCATCCGGGAGCGCTCTGGGAAATGGCCCAGGATGAGAAGATCACGGTATTTGGGACCAGTGCCGGGTATATCGCCGCACTTCAAAATGCCGGTGTAAGGCCCTGCAAATCCTATGATTTGACGTCGCTGCGTGCAGTGCTTTCGACGGGATCACCGCTTTCCGTGGACGGGTTTGAATTTATTTACGATGAGGTTAAAGGGGATCTGCAGCTGGCATCCATCGCCGGCGGCACAGATTTGAACGGGTGCTTTGCCCTTGGAAATCCGATGGGGCCGGTCTATGCCGGAGAACTTCAATGTCGCGGATTGGCGATGGACGTTAAGGCATTCGATGAAAATGGCAATGAAATTATTGACCAACAGGGGGAACTGGTATGCTGCAAGCCATTTCCCTCCATGCCGATATATTTCTGGGATGACCCGGATGGCAGCAAATATCATGATGCCTATTTTGATGTATATCCGAATATCTGGCGGCATGGAGACTTCATCGTCGTTACCGAACGCGGCGGGGTGGTAATGCTGGGTCGTTCGGATGCCACATTGAATCCGGGCGGTGTCCGCATCGGGACCGCCGAGATCTACCGGCAGGTCGAAAAAATGAAGGAGATCGATGACAGCGTGGTGGTGGGCCAAAACTGGAAAAATGATGTCAGGGTGATTTTGTTCGTCAAACTGGCGCAAGGCTATGAGCTGAACGGAGAATTGAAAGAAAAGATAAAGCAGACCATCCGCACCAATGCCTCTCCGCGGCATGTGCCGGCAAAAATAATTGCCGTGCCGGATGTCCCCTACACGCTGAATATGAAAAAAGTGGAGCTGGCGGTAAAAAAGATTATTGAGGGAAAGCCGGTGCTCAACAAAGATGCGCTGGGTAATCCAGAAGCCCTGGACTATTACCAGAATATAGCGGAATTGAAAGAAGAATAAAAACTTAAAGATGAACAAAGATTTTCATATATTTCCGATCGGAACCGTGAAGAAAAATAATAAAAATGCTGAAATTGAAATTTTTGATGATTTTGCAGACGGGCTTTTGGGGTTGGAAGGGTTTTCGCACATTTATGTTCTTTATTGGTTTCACGAGAATGATACTCCCCAAAAGCGCCAAATACTTCAGGTTCATCCCCGCGGCGACAAAAAAAATCCGTTAACCGGGGTTTTCGGCACCCATTCACCCGTGCGGCCCAATCTGATCGCCTTAACTTTATGTGAGGTGCTGTCGATAGAAAGAAATTGCATAAAAATCAAAGACATCGACGCTTTGGAGGGTTCACCGGTGATTGACATCAAATGCTATATTCCGGACACACCGGGAGACCCCGCTTATCGCGTTCCGGGATGGGTTTGACAGAATAAGGGTCGACGGATTCCATTTTTTATGAGGTATCGGGATTTTTACCCTGCGCGATGTCCCCGGGCGGGCTGTCAACGATGTTAAGGCTGATGCTTTCATCGGTGTATCGGCGCTGGGGAGGGCAGCTGCCTTTCATATTTTTGCACGATCTGAGTATCAAATGCTCACCAATCTTTCCGGCCAGATAGAACGAATCACTTATACCAATGAAGAAACCGGCTTTACCATTGCCAAGGTCAAAGTCCAGGGCCGGCAGGATCTTGTCACCATTGTGGGAAATTTGATAGCTCCGACACCGGGCGAAATTCTTGAGATGCATGGTGAGTGGACCACTCACCGCAGATTCGGCGAGCAGTTCAAGGTTGCTGGATTCAAAACCGAGGTACCGGCTACGGTCCACGGGATTCGAAAATATCTGGGCTCGGGACTCATCAAGGGCCTCGGCCCGGTGATGGCCGATCGAATCGTTGACCGGTTCGGCAAACAAACCCTGGAAATCATCGAAGAGCAAATCGATCGGCTGGCTGAAATCGATGGTATCGGTGCAAAGCGAACGGCCATGATTGCCAGGGCCTGGAACGATCAAAAAGAAATTCGGGATGTGATGATCTTTCTGCAATCCCATGGCATCGGCTCGGGATATGCCGCCAAAATTTTTAAGGTCTACGGAAATCGATCCGTTGCGGCAGTTAAAGAGAATCCCTATCGATTGGCCACCGACATCTTCGGTATCGGGTTTTTGACGGCAGACAGGATCGCAGAAAAACTTGGGTTCAGCAAAGATTCCATGCTGCGCGTTGAAGCCGGCATCATTTTTGTAATGATTCAAATCTCAGATGAGGGCCATGTTTTTTATCCGTATGAATCGACGATCAGCCGGTGTTGCGATTTACTTGAAAGCGGCCGGCAGACTGTAATTGAAGCGATTGGAAACCTTCGCGATGCCGGGAAAATTTATATCGATGTTGTAAATAAAGACACCGAAGCCTGCCCGGAAAACAACAGCGCCGTATATCTGACAAGATTTTATGTTTGTGAAACCAGCATTGCCCGGCGCTTGCAGACATTGATCCAGGCACCCAAATCAATTCGTCCGATAGACTCGGTCAAAGCTGTTCAGTGGGTTCAGGACAAGCTGTGCATTGATCTTGCTCGAAACCAGATCCAGGCCATCCGGGGGGTGCTTGACAACAAAGTGCTGGTCATCACCGGTGGACCCGGGACCGGCAAAACCACCATTATTAATGCGGTGTTGAAAATCTTCTCCAGAGCCGGCGCCAAGGTCATGCTTGCAGCCCCCACCGGTAGGGCCGCCAAACGGATGACCGAAACCAGCGGCCATGAGGCCAGGACCATTCACCGCCTGCTGGAATACAGTCTGCAGAAAGGCGGCTTTCAGCGCAATGAGAATAAACCCCTTGAGTGCGATGTGCTGATTGTCGACGAAGCCTCCATGATCGACACCATCCTGATGCATCACCTCCTAAAGGCACTGCCTTCTGCGACCACGCTTATTCTCGTCGGGGATGTAAATCAGCTTCCCTCGGTCGGCGCAGGCAATGTGCTCAACGATATCATCGCATCCGATTGTGTTCCGGTGGCAACCCTGGACAAAATTTTCCGGCAGGCCCGGGCGAGCCGGATTATTGTCAACGCCCATAAAATCAACAAGGGTAAGATGCCTGAGGTCAACCGAGCCGAAGTATTCGATCCGGCAAATGATTTTTATTTTATCGAACAGGCAGATCCTGAAAAGGCTCTGGAGATCATCGTCGAACTTGCTGGCAAACGCATCCCCCAGCGCTTCGGATATCACCCGATTGACGATATTCAGGTGCTCACGCCCATGCATAAAGGTGCCGTCGGGGCCGGCAACCTCAACAAACAACTGCAGGCGGCACTAAATCCCGGACAGGGGGGAATTGTCCGGGGCGACCGCACTTACCGGGTCGGTGATAAAATAATGCAGATCAGAAATAATTATGACAAGGAGGTTTTCAATGGGGATATCGGCAGAGTTGCTGAAATTCGCAACGAAGATCGGGAAATGATCGTTTCCTTTGAGGGACGGGAGGTCGTCTATGATTTTGCCGATCTGGATGAGATTATTTTAGCCTATGCCATATCGGTGCACAAATCCCAGGGCTCTGAATATCCGGCGATCGTTTTTCCCTTACTTACCCAGCACTATATTCTGCTGCAACGCAATCTGATATACACCGCCATTACTCGTGGCCGTGATCTGGTTGTCATGGTGGGAAGTCGCAAGGCGCTGGCCATCGGTGTGAATAACAATCAAATCCTGCAGCGATATACCCGCCTGCGGTTCAGGTTGAGTGGATCTTGAAGACCTGGGCCCAAGGGCCAGAACCGGAATCGATCCTATGGGCGAATCCAGGGTGGATCCTTTGGAGCCGGATTTTTTTCTCGGGGCAAGTTCCCCTATACTATAGCTTCCATTCCTCTTTGATAGGTTCCTCCTTTTCAGCTTCAGCTTCAGTTTCCATAGACTCTGGCGCTTTGATTTTGGCCGGAGGATTAAGTTCATCTCTCAACAACCGTGCGATGTAGCCGACCTTGAAATTCAAACTGATTATTTCTTTTCGAATTCGCAAGGCTGTCGTTACGCGAATAACGAAAATGATAATAAGAAATATTGCCAGTATGATGAAGCCGGCCTCGACGATGATCAGGGGCAAACCGGTCGTGAATGCAATTTTCTGGAAAATGCTGCTTGTCGCTGTAGCCGTTACATCAGTTCCCATATCCTTATCCCCCCGGGTAATCATTGGCTTGAAATTTGTTATCGCTCCTGTTTTTATTCGTCCTGTTTCCTGAAGTGCTTAATTTTTATTTTTTTGTATAATTCTATTGCCTTGTATTTGATTTTGAGAACAATGGGTTGTTCGATATATTCGTATCCTTTGCTCTCTTTAACGTTTTTTGCACCCACCGGCGGCTGGGTGTTGGTGAAATGTTTGTTACCATTTTTATCTGTCCATGAGAAGAAGGAAATGCTCGGCGCCGCTGCAAGTCTTTGAGTTTTAACATGCCAGTCATAATAAAAATATCCGGCGATCCCGCTGAAGGCCAGGATGATGATAATTATTGCCTTTCTCATGAATTATCCTCTCCCCTAAAGCAAATTTCGACGAAACCATCATGTTTTTATCACCAATTACCAAAAAAAGTCTAAAGATTTTTATAAAAAGACCGAATATCTTGTGGTTTGAAGGAAAAGGTGACTTAAATAGGGGGATTGAATATGGATACCGGACAGATAGCTCTCGACAGCACGATGGCAGTCGCCGTTCAGCAGCTGAAGGCAATCAGTGAAATGCAAATGGATATCATGAAGAATATGGCCAAAAGCCAACAACAGATGGCGGAGCTGATGCACGCGGCGGGCGTCGGACAGAATATAGATGTCAGCGCGTAATCATGCCCGGCGTCCGCAAATCCGCCCGAAGGCATTCCCGTCCGGCTCCGGTGGATGAAATTCTCCCCGGCCGATGGATCAGCCTGCCTGTTTGAACGCCCATCGAAATAACGCCCCGCCGCTCCAACTCATTTCTT
>WOR8_10009142_pt1 | contig 15674 bp, 16 predicted proteins | sample DeeMarSeWOR38_10_FD_19890 | JGI IMG/M metagenome (IMG submission 19890) | reverse complement strand
TGTTGCCAGGAACGCATGCAATATCAATGTGAACGGTTTGAACTGCCGGATGCGGAGTTCAGGTGCCTGGGATTGTTTGGCGAAGAGCGGTATCTTACGGCCACGAGCATTGCCCATAAAATGAATGTGGTCAAAAGCCGGGTATCTAAGATTATTGATGGCCTGATCAGGAAAAACCTGATTCAACGCGTCAGGGATCCTGAGGATTCAAGGGTTCAATTGCTCAGCTTGACGTCCGATGGACAAAAAAAACTAAATGAAATCAATGGGTTTATGAATAAGGTTTACGGCCAGGTGCTCTCCCAGATGGCACCTGATCAACGCCAGGCCATGCTGACCAATCTGGATATTCTCAAAGCCTCGATGGAGGCTGTCAAAGAAATGATGGTGTGATCCCCACCTGCTGTAGCGATGAACGCTTAAATTTGGGTCTTGATTGCCGGGGGCGGAAATTTTTTTTGGTAGAAGGTTCACAGTATAAACCAAAATAGGCCCTAATTATATATAACCATCTAATATTATATAAAAATTAAAGTTAACATTAGAAGCTATCTCAGCAAAAGGATGTGGGTCCAAACTTGCGGCGGGGTCGATTTTCCCGGCATAGCTGGATGATGCACCGATCTTGATGATCAGCGGTGCACCTTTTGAGATCGCCTCTAAACACAAAGGAGGTCAATATGGATATGCAAAATTTGGAAACCCAGTTTGAGGCATTAAAGGCTCAGGTAGACGCTTTGAGCAAGCAGACCGTTGACAATAAATTGTCGATGGTGGTGTTCAGCGGTGATCTGGACAAGGTGCTGGCGGCCTTTGTCATTGCCACCGGAGCCGTGGCCATGGGCATGGATGTGGTCATGTTTTTCACCTTCTGGGGAACCCCGGTGTTGAGGGACAAGAAGAAAAAGGTCGGGGGAAAAGATGTGATGGGCAAAATGTTCGGTGCCATGCTGCCCACCGGCACCGGGGATGTGAAACTTTCCAATATGAACATGGGCGGAATGGGAACCGCCATGATGAAATCGCTGATGAAAAAGAAAAACGTGGCCTCCCTGGAGGAGATGGTGGCGCTGGCCGAAGAACTCGGTGTGCGCATTTACGTATGTGAAATGTCCATGGATCTGATGGGTTTTCAGCGCGAGGAGTTCATCGATTATAAAGATCTGGGTTTTGCCGGTGTGGCCACCTTTTTGCAAGAGGCGGCGAATAGTAAGGTGCAGTTGTTCATCTAACCCTGTTGTTTGATACAGGCGGTGAAATAAAAGCAAGCGATCAACTATCTGAAAATTTGAAATCCGAATTTCTGGATTCGAAACAAATTCGAATACAAAATGACTAAAATCTAAACATGTTTGGCGTATTCGAATTTCGGGTTTAAAAATTGTTTCGTATTTCGTTTTTCGTGCTTCTAATTTAAAAAGTTCAATCATGCAATTTATAAAGTGAATCCGATTTCACACATAAAATCTTTATAGACAAAAAGGAGGCTATCATGAGTGACGACGTTCAAGTAGCAAAAGTTTTGGATTTAAAGGGTCTGGCATGCCCCATGCCGGTGGTTAAAGTCAGCAAAGGAATTAAAGAAGTCGAGGTCGGTGAGGTGATCGAAGCCCAGACCACGGATCCAGGTTCGTTGACCGATTTTCCCGCCTGGGCCAAGACCAGCGGTAACGAAATCGTGAAGACGGAACAGGAAGACAAGCTGATCAAGTTTTTTATCAAGCGTCTAGCTTAGCGCCAGAAGCGCTAAGCGCATTGCGATTAAGGCATGGCGCCTATCGTTGAAGTCCAGAACATGCTGTTCCTCAAACGCTCTGCGCCATGCGCCATGCCTTGAGCGCTCCGCGCTCTATACGGGAGGTTATTGTGGACACGGTGATCTATTTTATTCTGGTGCCGATGGTTTATATATCATTTGCGGTTTTCTTTATCGGCACCGCGCTGCGGTTGATCAAAATCTTTCGAGAACCCAAACATCCAGCGACTTTACAGGTTTACCCTGAAAAAAATCCGAAGTGGCTGTGGGCCCTGCACGACACATTCTTATTTCCCACCGTCAGGCGGCACAAACCGCTGCTGTGGGTTTTTTTAATGCTGTTTCACATCTGTCTCGGGCTGCTCATCATCGGGCACATCGAACTGTTTGCCGAGATCAACATCATTCAGGTCATCCCGCATGAAATTTTTCTGGGTCAGGGCTATCTCGGCCTCCTGCTGGCCATTGCCCTGCTGTATTTTTTATTCCGGCGCTTTGCATCACCTGTCAGGGATCTGTCGGTTCCCGAGGACTATTACCTGCTTATTTTGTTGTTTCTGATCGTGATATTCGGCAGTGAGATGGATTGGGCCCGGCGGTGGTATGGCTACGAGGGAATGACCGTCGATGACTACCGGGAGTATTTGATGAGCCTGTTGTATCTGGACCCCTATTTACCGGAGACCGTGACCGACTCCGGGCATTCATTCATGCTGGTGCTGCACGTATTTTTCGCCAATTTGTTTTTGCTGTTTTTCCCGTTCAGCCAGAGCATGCATTCGTTTTTGTCGTTGCCCATGAATAAGCTTCGCCGAGGCTAAAAAATGGTTTTAAAAATTCATCTAATGCCCGAATGCTGCGTTGTCCCGCAAATTGAAATGCTCACGTACTTAAGTGTACGCTCCGCTTTCAATTCGCGGAACGCCTTGCCTTCAGGCATGATCTGAACTTTTAAAACCATTTTTACCAATTTTAAGATTGTTTTTCACAAAGTTAAAGAGGAACTTCAGAATGGATCAGAAAACACGCGATGATCTGCTCAATCTTTTTCAGAGCAAATTAAATGAGGCCATGCGGTTTTATCTGGAAACCTGCACCCGTTGCGGGGTTTGCACCGAGGCCTGTCATGTCTACGCATCGATGGGGCAGACCCGGTATATCGCGGCTTACCGGGCTGAGATTGTGCGCCGTCTTTACAAAAAATATTTCAAGGGCCGGGGAAAAATCTGGCCGTCGGTGGGCGAGGCCAAAGAACTGACCGAGATGGCCGTCGAGGAGCTGTTTGACGCGGCCTATTCCTGCACCGGTTGCCGGCGCTGCATGGTTTACTGCCCTTTCGGCATCGACACCCAGATGATCATGTCGATTGCGAAGTTGCTTTTAATCGGCGCCAATGCCGAACCGGAAATTTTAACCCTGTTGGCCGACACGTCCATTGAAAAAGGCAAATCACTGGAACTTTTCAAAGAAGGGTTTCTGGACGGCATCAAAAGGCTCGAGGAAGACGTCGTGGCCAAATGGAAGCTGGAGGCCGGGGAGAAGGCCATCCCGGTGGACAAGCAAGGGGCCGACCTGCTGTATGTGGCCCTGGCCGGTGCCCACTCCATTATTCCGGCGGCCGCCATTTTCAATGCAGCCGGTGAAAACTGGACCCTGAGTTTTTTTGAGGCCGTCAATTTCGGCGCCTTTGTCGGTGATCCCTCCAAGACCAAGCTGATTCTGGATCGTATCGTCAATGAGGCCAAGCGCCTCAGGGTCAAGGAGGTTTGTATCTGCGAGTGCGGAACGGCTTACCGGGTGATGAAACAGCTGACCGGCAAGCAGCCCTTTGAGGTGGTTTCCATCACCGAAGTGCACGCGCGCTACCTGCGCGAGGGCCGCATCAAGCTGGACAAGACCAAAATAAGCGGTGCAGTTACCTACCACGACCCCTGCCAGATAGCCAGAAATGCCGGCGTGATGGACGAGCCGCGGTATATCCTGGGGCACCTGACAGATAATTTTAAAGAGATGACGCCGGATCCCAAGTATAACTGGTGCTGCGGCGGCGGCGGTGGGCTGGTGGCCCTGGGTGAGGAAACCCTGGATTTTAGAATGAAATCGTCCCGGATCAAGGTCGATCAGGTCAAAGAGACCGGCGCAACCGTCCTGGCAACAGCCTGCGAGAACTGCCATACCCAGCTGAGCAACTTGAACGACCATTACAAAATGGGCCTACAGGTGGAATTTTTAAGCTCCATGGTTGCCGATGCGCTGGTGGCGTAAAAGATGGACGACGAGATTAACCCCCCCCCGGTTTCCATACAGCGAACGCGCCATTTTTAACGGGCCTGCCTTTTGGCAGGCCCGATCTGAAATATCGGAGCCGAATACAAAAGAGAGGAGGTGCGCTAATTCGTTAGGAAGTAATCTGTTTTTCAAATTTTCCGATGGTCCATTAATTACCGGAGAATATACCCAGCTGCAGAGCATGCGGTTTGCACCGGCCTTTGGCTATCAACCGAACGCCAGACTTTCTTTTGGCCTGGCCGGTATTGTGGAGTACTCAAATCTCGATCTGGGAAACGGTTCGGATTGGGATTACGGGTTTGGCATTCAGGGCGGTGCCATTTTCCGGCCCATCAATGACCTCAGCCTGGGATTAAACATTATCACCCCGCGCAAGCTCGAATTTAAAAAGGTGGCTGACTTTGACAACAACGGCAGCCTTGATGATCTGGATCTGGCAGCACCGCTTGAAATCGGTGCTGGTGCAGCTTACGCCTTCAGCAAGTTGCTGATCGAGGCCGATGTCAAATGGCTTAACTGGGGTGATGCCGACGGCTACAAGGATTTCGACTGGGAGGACCAGTGGGTATTTGCCATCGGCGGCCAGTATCAGCCGATCCCCAAACTGTTCATACGGGCCGGTTATAACTATGCCAAGACCCCGGTCAAGGATAATGACAATTTTAACGGCGGGGCAGGGAAAAATGTTCAGGGCAAAATTATACCGAGTGAGTATTACTATGAAACTTTCCGGTTAATCGGCTTTACAGCCTTGGCCGAACACCACATTACATTTGGTATCGGCTATGAATTCACGCCCACATTTTCCGCCAATCTGGGTTATATGCACGCGTTTAAAAATGATCTCAGTGAGACGGGGACCGATCCCTTCGGCAATCCGGTTGTGATCGAATCCGAACTGACGGAAACCGCCATCGATTTCGGTTTGACCTGGCGGTTTTAAGGCGGGCGTAAAACGCCCATTCGGAATATTCGGAAGCCCGGTTACTTAATGGCGTTGGGCAACCAGGTATACGCTTTCGTCAGCCGAATGGGAGTTTTACGACGCTTAATTAAAATATATCATCCTGTTTTGCAATTATTTTTTTCTTGACATTTAATGCCACATTGTGTCACTTTAGCCATGCTGGCACAATGTGGTATTTAATGTTTCTGCCCCCCCGCAACTTCCATTTCTCTATCCATCCAGTCCTCAGCGGCAGGCATTAAATTCATACCACCCGCCGAACTGCCTCGAAAACGACGTTACCTGTGGCCCCGCTTGCCCGGCCCGGTTCGAGACAGGTTTAAGTCTTGTTTTCAAATACCAGGTGGAAACACAGACGTCCGGCGAAGCCGGCAAATTACTCAATGTACAGGGAGGATGAGTTATGAGCAAAGTAGCTGTCCTGATAAAAAATCCTGACCAGCAATACGAAGGATTGCGTTCCAGCCTGGGCATGTTGCTATACAACACCGAAGTGCAGATGTTTATCCTGGATGATGAGATCGCCAACATGAACGAGGCTATTCGAACAACAAGACCAATGTTGAAAAATACGGCTTCAAATATGCAACCGCCGAACAGATCGGGGTCATGCTGCGAGAAGCTGATCTGGTTATTCCGTTTTAGGGGAGGGTGTTATGAAAATCCTGCATATTTTGCGTTCCGAGCCGGACACAACCGTAAAAAATATTGTGGCATCCACGACCAACGGAGATATCCAAAACAACTGAACTGTACAAGGGCGACATTGATTGGTCCCGTCTGGTGGATGATATATTTTCGCATGACAAAATTATTTGCTGGTGGTGAATGGAATGAAGAAGGTCGAAGGTCGAATGTCGAATGCAGAATTGTCTGCCTTAAATGGAGGTTCGCGATGTCGGAAAAATTAGGCATACTGGTAAGTTCGGATAAACATCTGGCGCATGTGGTCAACCTGACCCACGCGGCCCATGACAAAGGCAAAGAAGTGGAAATCTTTTTTACCGGCAAAGGCGTTCTGCTGACCCAATCCCCCGATTTCCAAAAGCTGGTCGGCAAAGCCAAGATGTCGTTGTGCGATGTTAGTTTTCGAGCGCTGGGTCTTGAGGGAGACGTGCCGGGGTTTGGATTCAAAGATTTTGCCACCCAGGCCAAAAACGCGGAAATTATAAAAACCAGTGACAGATATCTGGTGTTTTAATCACATGCTGGTAAAGTGGGAAAAACACAATCCACAAAATGGCGCCAGCGGCCACCGTGCCAATCTTACGGCGCTGCTGGTAGAACCATATCAGGACAATGGTTCGGCCAAAAACAGACTGATTGAGCATCTGGGTACCATCGAAGAAAAATTTCTGGCTTCGAAAGTTCGCAATATGAGACAGTTCCATCAGGGGCTCTTTTGGTCGGCGGTGGATAAGAAATTGGATCATCTTGGATTGGATTCTAACCAGAGAAACAGGATCGAAGCCGATATCGCCCGAACGGTTTCAAGACCGGATGAGGATTGGGCGTTGTGGGGGGTGACGTGTATACCACGGTTCGACCCTTAGAAGCGGGTTCAAAACCTCATCTTAGGCCCAATGGCCGCGTTGCTCCACGGATTTAAATACTCACGTACTAAAGTGTACGCTCCGCTTTAAATCCGCGGAGACGCCTTGCCATTGAACCCAAGCTAAGCTTTTGAAACCGCTTCAAGCATGCAAAAAAATGCGGCCTGTCGACCCTTATCTCAAGGGCCGGCAGGCCGCTCCCGGGAAAATTTCCACCTTTCCCCTTATCCGCTTTATACTTAACCAACCATTCCCAAGATAAAATGCTTAAGATGGCTGTTTTAAGTTCCAGGTTGTCTGACAACTGGAATATTGGAGTAATGTGTCAGAAAGACAGCGATTCGATATCCATCACTCCAACCCTCCAGCACTCCAATACTCCCAGTTTTCATTTACAGATCGCATTCTTCATGGCCCACTTGGTGCCGTCGCAATCGCCATGGTCGCAGGCCTTTTGGAAATCATTGCAGGCCCGGTCGGTCTGGTCCATTTGATAATAAACCAGCCCGCGGTTCAGGTGGGCCTTGGCGTAACCCGGCTTGCGTTTCAAACTTCGATTAAAATCCACCAAAGCCAGCTCATATTCGTTCATCGCGTAGTAGGCATTGCCGCGATTGTTGTAGGCGGCGACATGGGCCGGATCAAGTTTGATGGCCTGGCTGAAATCGGCGATCGCCTTTTCGTACTGTTTTAATTCATGATAGGCCAGGCCGCGATTGTTGTAGGATTCAACCGGATTTTGTTTGCTACGGATGGCGCGGCCCCAGTATTCGGCTGCTTTTTTGGGATTGGTGTATGTTCCGTTTTCCCACAGGGCCATTGCTTTCTGGCTCCAGTCCGCATTGCCTGCCTCACTGGCGCCCGCCGGCTTTTGAGCGGATGTTGTTTTAGTATTTTTGCATCTCGAGCAGGCTGCTGACACCCAAAACCGGCATTAAAATAAACGGCAGCACAATCATAAGGCTCCAGACGGTCATCATCTTGGTCAGGGCCAGTTGCTTGTGTTTCAACCAGCCCCAGATAAAGGTGTAAATCCCGCAGAAAAACCCCAAGACGCCTTTCAGCGCCCCTTCGTTTTTGAACAACTTGATCAGTACAATAAAAAAAATAACCAGGCTGACGATATTGGCGATGAGGTAGGCGGCTCCCAATGCGATTGGCATAATCATGATTTTTCCCCTTGTGTTTTTTTTCGCTGGACACCTAAGACAATACGATAATCTGCAAACTTCCGTGTCCCTTAAAATATGAAACTTCGCAGCAACCAATAAAGAATCAGGCCGAGTAGGGTGATTGCTGTAATTCCCGATTTGCGTTCCAGTAAACTAACTGTCGTGGAAAGTTTTACCAGATATTGCCGTGGCAGCGTGATGGCGGCCGCCACCGGCGCCAGAACCATCAGAAAAAAAGGTGCAAACGCATGCATTTCTACCGCGGCTGTCCACCGGCCCTTGACCATGAGCGCCATGGCGGTCGTCAATCCACATCCGGGACAGGTTGTTCCGATTGTGGATCGGATCGGACATTGCCATCCGGTCAATCCAGCGGCGACCAGTATCAGCTGGATGAGACCGAAACCCAGAAAGATGCCGATCAGCCAGCGATTGGACAGCAACGGCCCCAGCACAGGGGTGAAAAACCATCCAATGGGCCGGGATTTGCCCGAATTACCGGAAGGGGCAGTTTTTTCGCAGGGTTGTATGACGCGACTATTTTGGCGATAAGTACCTGCAACTGATGCTCCGGTCGGCAAAATGCTTATTTATGGTATCGGCACTTACGGGAAAAGCTTTATGAATTTATCGAAAAAATACGGGGAAATAATGGAAATGCCGGGATAATTGATAACCATTAAATTATGCCACTGTTTTTCCACACCACGCCACCACGCCGTCACGCCAGCACGCCGCGATCGATAGAATATTGGACTCGATGCGAGCCTCAGGGTATGATGAAATCGGCTATAGCCCGGAGAGTTTCCAGCTTCTAAGGTGGGCTCAATTTTAGTTTCTGGCCGGGGCGAATGGCTGCATCTTGGCCGATATTGTTGTAGGTCCGCAGCTGGTCCACGGTCAGGCCGTAACGGCGGCTGATGGAATACAGGGTGTCGCCTGCACGCACCTCGTGGATTGCGGCCTGTTTTTCAGGGGTGGATTGAGCGACCGGCTGCTTGGTCTTGACGTTAGCGGCCGGTGCTGAGCCTGTTTTTTGGTGCAGCTTGCCCAGTTCTTTGATAATTTGATCAATTTGGGTCGAAACGGTACCCTCAAAGCGATCCACACGCTCCATGATCAGGCTGAGCTCTTTTTCATTGTTATCAATTCGAACAAGGGCCTGGTCTATCAGACCAATGGTCGCCAGTCTTTTTTCCAGCCCCGCTATCCGTTCCTCCAGCGCCTGCAACTGCTGCCTGTCGACCTCATCCGAAGGCCCGGCCAGGGCAAAGATTAAAAGAACGACGATTAATACCAACCCGACACCGCCAATGATATAGGTCAGATTGGATTTGTTCTGCAATATGCTTGTTTGATTGCCGTAATATTCTTCCTGCCCTAGCCCTTGCTCTTCTTCCATGTCATCTTCCTGACTGATGACAAAATCCTCGTGCCTGTCTTTTGGAGAGTCGACCATTGTTGATACCCTTCCCTTTTAGATAGCTTCCAGCTCATCAGGATGCACTGACAGGATGCTACACGAATTCAAGCGGCCCGCCGCCGCCGCCTGTCAGGCAGTAACCTGGTTTTTTGATAATCCTATTTTATAAGAAAGGCAACCTAAAAAATAGGGTTCAGGGTTCAACGTTTTAGGTTCAGCGGTTCATCCAACCCTGAACATAGAACGTTTAACCCTGAACGGTTATCCAACCCTTTTATGCACATCCGTATCTTTTAGCTGCCAGCGGGCGATCACGAAAAGCAGCGCCACGGTCACCAGAAAGTACCAAGGGAACCAGCTGATGGATTGCATGAAGACCGTGTTTTCAAGCACGATGCCTGGCAGGTCCGGATGGGCAGCGGCGACCCGGGGATGCAGGGTTGCGAGCAGAACGGCATACAGTATGCCGATGAGGCCATAAGCGAGGTTAAACGACAGGCCTTTAAAGCTCAATACGGTTGCCCGCTGGTGGGAAGCAGTGATCCGGTTCAGATAATGGCTCTGGAAAAACATGACCATGTACATCACCACTCTCAGCAGCACGGCCGGCACCAGACCGAAAATGGGCCAGAAAAATGTTACGCCGATCAAACCGATCATACTGATGGCCGTTATAACACCCAGATTGAAAACGGGGGCGTGACGGTGGACCATCCGATAGGCCAGGCGTGGGATGATCAGGCCCAGCACCGCCAATGCGGAGCTAATCAATCCAAAAGAGGCCTCCGGCAGGTCTATGAGCCGGTAATACTGACTGTTCATCGTACCGAACATGCGCAGACAGTGGTCAAACATGAGGCCGGCCAGGATGATGACCAGGGCAAAGGGGGTTTTCAGTATCCAGTCGCCGGCCTGCAGGGTTAATCTAAAGGCCTGCCAGATGGTGGGAACACGGTTTTGTGCCGGTTGATACGCAGGGTCGGTGGGTGAATTATCTTCCTGCATTCGCATGGTGGCCAGCAAGGTCAGAATGGCCATGATGAAGGACAGATACAGCGGAAACCGCAGGGTAATGTCCTGGGTCAGATTTACCTGCAATCCCAGCAGATTCATGAACCGCTGCATCAGGACCGGGTCGTAGACGGCTGCCCCCAGGCTCATGGCGCCGATGTAGGCCATCGACTGCATCCGCATTTGCGTTTCAATCACCCGGGGCCAATCCCCGGCATTACCTTCCTGTTTCAAACTGTCATAGGCAATGGCTTCATCAGCCCCGCTGGCGGCAGCTTCGGCAATTCCGCTCAGAACACGGTTTACGATGAATACCCCAAAAAGCAGGCTGACATTACCCAGGGGGACGAAACACAACAACGCCATTTCGATTACCATCAGGATCCCGGCGACAATCAGAAGTTTGCGCCGGCCGATGGTGTCGGCCAGGGCACCGGAAGGGACTTCCATCAAAACGATGGTGGCGGCCCAGGCCGCATTCAACAGGGCAAATTGATCGAGGGTCAACCCGAAATCCAGAAACAGAATAGCGAAAACAGGATAATAAAAACGGGCGTTAAAGCATATCCGAAAGGCGATAAACAAGCGGACGTTTCGAATCGAGAAGGGAGATTTTTTATCGGGCGGGTTTCCGGAATCACTGGCGCTCAAGAAGATTTCCTCCAACAGGCTAATGTCAGGCAGTAGCAGCTACTTACTACAAAATTAAAATAGTTACAAACCGAATAAATTCAAGTAGACTGTTGTCAAAGGTAGGATCAAGCCGGTGATGGTCAACATAGAGGTGTATTGTATTTGGTGTTTTGTATTTCGTGTTGAATGCCAGCCTGAGTGACGGTTGCCAAACACAAAATAACAAAACACCAAACACGATATGATTTCAGCGCAGGCTGAAATCATCAGTTGGAAAAAATATGATCGAGATTCTCCAGATCGTTTATAATCGACCAATTGCCCCCGCCGCTTTCAACTTCAGCGCGCCAACTGGTTACCCGGCCCTGATATTGTTTGGGGTCAATATTGTCGGCCCGCAGTTTGGTCACGTTTAGAGCGATCACATTAAATCCCTGCAACTGGAAGGGAATATCCCGCTTGTATCCTTTGGCCAGCTCCTGTTTGAGATCCGAGAAGATGAGGACATATTTTTGTCCCGAGCCCTGTTCATTGAGGTATTCAATGGCCTGCAAAATGCCGCCGGATATGTCGGTGTATTGGCTGCTCTTAACGCTTGAGACAAAGGTATTGACTTCCTGCTGAAACAGGCGTTTCTGGTTGTTGGCGTACGAAGGCCGTTCGTCAAAGGTAATCTTGGCGACAATATCCTTTTCGCTGAAGCTGCCGGTATCGATCCTTGCCACTGCCAGGGTGTCCCCCGGTTGCAGAACCCCCAGAAGATAATTCAGTATCGCCTGGGCTTTTTTTAGCTCCAGAGCGTAGGTGCCGGAGGTATCCAGCAGCATGTAGACCCCTTTTGAGCGGCTCCTGGAATCCGTACAGCCGCTTAAGGCCAGAATTAAAATGAGACTTAACGCGATAGCGATGGTTTTCTTCATTCCTGAGGCTCCTTGTATTCAATGGTGTCATTGAGGTTGTCAACCGCTTCTTCAGTGATGCCGCCGTCATCAAAAAGCTGCTCCTCAGACGGCGTCCTGCGTTTGCCTTTTGAACCCGTTAACACGCCTTCAAGCCAGATACTTGGAAAAATAATCAGGTCATACAGATTGATCACCAGCCGACCGGTATAATATCCCAGATTGCCGATCAAGCGAAGGATGAAGGCCAATAGCCTCAGCGCCCCGGCAACGACAATCCCCAGCACCGTGCGGGAAGATGAGACAAAAGATTCCAGGGGGATGGCCACAAACGCCAGCGCAAAGGGCAGGATGAATCCCATTATCATTTGTCCCACGGTGGGTATCATGCTGGTAGCCGCCGCTGCCTGCTCAACCCCTGCCAGAGTTTGTCGCAGGGCTTCCATGTCCTGGGCAATCCGGTCACGCATAAACGCCAGGGCCGACTCCACCCCGGCTAAAATGGCCAGAAGTGTGAAGGTAATCCAGATCATCCGCAGCCGCATTTTATCGTCCATGCTACCGATAATCGGAAAAAGGCGCGTAATCCTTAAAGATTCCATCAAGAACAGGCCCATGGTCAGCTCGATCAGAATGATAACCAGACCGGCCACATCCGATGTTTTGTAAGGGCCGATATAGCTGGCGCCGCCTACCATTTCCGACATGGGCAGGGCGATCAGATTGAAGTTGATCAGCGCACCGCCAAAAGCGATCATCAGCACCAGACCGGAAATAAAAAACTGGGTCAATGAAGATGATGAGAGCATGCGGGCGGCTTTATCGGTTTGCATGCGGATCTGTTCATATTCATCCATATAGCGATCAATGCTTTTGGCGCGCTGGTTTAAATTCCCGATTGACTTGCCGACATCATTGAGGGTTTTTTGAACCTTGCGCCAAACCGGCAACATTTTATTTAAAATGGCATGCCGCGCGGCGCTGGCGTTGCGATGATTCTCAATGGAGGCCTTGTGCTGTTCGGTCAGCGTGCGGTTGATTTCACCGAGCATGTTGGCTACCATGGAATCGCCGCTGTGTTTGATGCTGGCGATCGATTCGATGATCGGTATCCAATTGGGCAACTCCGGCGGCACATCGGAACTTTGAGAATAATCCTCATCCAGGCGCGACGTCATTTCCGACAGCTGGCGCTGTAAATTCGGATAGCCTTCAAGATCCCTGACGACCGCGGCATTGATGCGGTCGAATTCCCTTTCAACCAATCTTTCGGCATTTTCCAATCCAGCGGCCATCAGCACTTCGCGATTGCGCTGGATCAGCTTTTTTTCGGCTGACATCACGGATGCCGCCGTCAGCCGCATGGCATTGTAAATAATTCGGCTCAGAGAGCCCATTGCACGATGAAAGGGTTTGCGGGCAAAATAAAGCGCCGCCAGCAGCAAAACGATCCAGATCACCATGGACAGGAAGGTGTTTGACGTTATACTCATCATGTTGGCAAGTGGCATAGAAACCTCCATTCAAACAACTGATATAACAATAAAAAGAAATAAAATCCCCCCGGCTGCCGCAGCCCTGCCGGGATAATCGGGTCATAGATCGTATATCGGTTTATGAATGAGAAACTTTAGGTTGATTCAGACCGCGTCAATCCCCCATTTTGAAACGAGTTGGGGTGGTTGTCAATAACACGATTCGGAATTCACAGATTTTGACGGATCCACCGATACCCCAGCTCCAAAATTTTACACCGCTTTTCATAAAAACGTTCCGGCTGGCATAATTGGTTGTAGAAAAAATTGTCGAATAACGGAACGTTTTTTTTGACAACCACTATAAAGTCATTCCGCCATGCCCTCTCTAAAGGCCTGGTCGTGCGCAGAGAGTCAACGACCACCCGCAAAACGGGTGGCGTGGATTTCCCCGCCCTATGGCCGGGGAAGACAAAAGCACGTCAGTGCTTTAATCGTTGGGGTTGTAATCCGCCCCAGGCGGATTTGGAAACAACCAATCCACCCGTTTAGAAAGGTAGAGGAAAAGATGATGTTAGGGCTAAAACCGGACGAAGAAACCGCCATGCCGCAGTCGGCAGGCGGTTTCTCCCGTCAGTTTCGTTTCTGAAAAAAGTTAGAATCTCGAATTCAAGGGGGGCGACTCGATATTAGTACGTTATTTCAAACTTAAGTGTTTCCAATAGGTTACCGGAGGAGTCGAGAATTTCCACACGCCATGATCCAACTTCGTGGGCTTGAATAACTTTTGAGCTGTAGGTGCGCCAGGCGGGGGGATTGACACCCAGCGACACGCGGGCGCGTTCGGTTTCGCCGTAATACCAGACATGGACAATTTCAGTGGCCGCCTGGATATCGGCAATTTTGCTGAAACAGTAAAGTTTGCCGAGCGACACGGAAAAACTGGTGCCGGCATCGACGGGTTCACGATCGGCGACGCCGGTGCAGACGGATGCGCTTTCAACGCTGAGGGCGCCGGCCTGGGCAGGAACCATAAGGCACAGCGTGATGATGGCCGCACATACACCGGATGAATAGAAAAATCGTTTCATAAAATTCCTCCTGGATTAAGGGACCGAAATTGGTCAGGTTAGGGGCTTCGCCCGGTTTGGAATGCTTCCTATGACGTTATCGGGTTGTAACGGTGGTGAGACGATGATGGCTCACACAAAAAAAGGACAAATGTGAAGTTTGCCCTTTGTTATTGCCGGGTCGCGGTCGACCCGGCGAACAACCTGCCACTATGTAAATATTTTATCCCGGATTTTGTCCAGATTGCAAGAAAAACTTGCTTCTATTGCTGTTTCTCATCCTCGTCGGGATTCTTAACATTCACTTCCAGGGGCGGCGGCGGCTCATTAAAATATTTTTCAGGATCTTTTTCCAGATCTGCCAACCTGTATTTATAATAGCCGATCGTCCGGATTTTGTTTTGCTGGGACCCGAACTGTTCCAGGGGCTGGGACTCCAGTTCGGAGATTTTAAGCCCCAGTCTGGTTCTTTCGTCCTGAATTCTCTCTTCCATGGTCGGCGGCTGATTGGCTTCAGCTTCTTCCTCCTGCCGTGTCTTTTCCTCTGTGGCCGCCTCATATTCCTGGTCTATTTCGTTGACGGCTTTTTGTATTTCTCTGGCGTCTTCTTCCGAGCGTTGCCTGTCGGCGGCTTCATCGTGTTCATACTCCTGAAAAGCGGGCTTGGGATTTATGGCATCCGGGGGTGGAGCATCGCCAAAATGTTTGACACCGTTTTCATCGGTCCAGGTATATACCTGGGCCCCGGAATTTGGTATGCCCATAACGATCAATGCCAACATCAGCACAATAGCAATGGTAAAAGCTTTCATTCTTCCTCCGGCTTGATGAAGCAAGCATTTTTAAGATAATTTTTAGTCGTTTTGTTCAATAAAGGCTTTGAGAACATCTGCCTGGATCGGGGTGACACTGTCGAATTTAACGCCAAACCCCCTCGGGCCGCTCCAGGCAATTTTTCCACTGAAGGAGAAAGGCTCGGGTCGATGCGGCAACGAGAATTTTAGCAGGAGCTCCTTGCCCTCGGGCAATCTTTCGTTGGTCTCGACAAAAACCCCGCCGATGCTGACATCCAGAATATAGCTCTTGAAATCGTTGTCCTGAATCCGGTAGTTGGTGTTTATCAGACATGGTTTGCGCGGATTCTCCCGCATGGAGGCTTCCGATACTTCCAGGCTCACCATTTTCTCGGGTAAATTTTCCTGCGGCAACTTCTGCATCTGCTCCAGAAGGATGATCTGCTGCTCTTCGGTCATCTCAACGATCAATTTATATAATTGGGCGCTGACGCTGTCTCCCACCAGCTGCTTTAATAGAATTAACTGCTGGTCTTTCGGCATGTCGCCCACCAGTTTAAACAACCGCGCCGTGACATTGAATTTGCCCAGATCGGGATCTGCCGCTGTCATTTGCAAGCTCCTGTTTTTAA
>WOR8_10004891_pt1 | contig 15678 bp, 24 predicted proteins | sample DeeMarSeWOR38_10_FD_19890 | JGI IMG/M metagenome (IMG submission 19890) | reverse complement strand
ATAGCGGCACCACCTTCTCTTCAAACTTATCCTCTTTAGCGCCACTGCGAACCCAGTCGACCATCACGACGGCATCTTCCGATCTGATCATCCCCGACATGGAGCCTTTGAGAGCAGCCTCCAAGCGGGTATCTTCCTGGGAGCCGCTGTAGGCGAAACGGAGGTCAGTTTGTGACAAGCCCGGTTTCCCATCCCTGCCAGCGTGGACATGATAGGTTTGGATCATGGCGAACAGGTAACCTGTCCCTAGAACCAGAAGGGCCATGGTGTAAAGTGCCCGGCAGCCGCTTGGCTGGTGTAGGAAGTGTTCGCAGCTTGATCTTTTCATGAATCCTCCCCCGTTATCTCACCAGAATAATTAAGAAATGCCATGCCCTTATGTCATCAGCCTTGAGATAGGTGGGAATAGCATTGTTTTGCCCCGGGTGGCTGCCGCTAGCTTTCAAAACCTGTTATTAAAATAAAGTCGCTCTATTACCCCATGTCAATTTTTTAGACCAAAAGGTTAAGACTCGTTTCATTCCCAAAGATGAATGAATCCTTTCAATGATCTAAATCAACTTAATGATTTAATACAGAGACGATGCATTCTATTAATCAAGCATTTTATTAAATTGATCAATATATAAATAATGAATTATTTTCTGATATTCTTATCCGACCAAACGCGACCAAAAGACCAAAAGGGTCAGACTCGATTGAAACTCATCCCAATCTAGCCACGCTGTTTCTGGTTCGATACGCTCCGACGAGAAGCTTAGGCTACTTGAATATGATGATGGAGGGATTTTATTAACGATTTCATTGAGTATTTTTCTACCGCTTTACCAGCCCGGCTAAATGTTTTTCCCTGTCGTGAGAGAGAATATCCAGATCCTTGTCATAAGTGTTTGTCTCTAATTCCATGAGACCCAGTATCGTGTGAAAAAGGTTGTCATGGGAAAATGCGTTGTTTGCCCTTGTCTTGATTGCATTGAGATCCAGACCGTCTTCATAAAAATGTTCACCTAACCAGAGGACAGCAGCCACTTCTTTTTGGGTATCCGGCGCAAGAATATAAGGTAGTCCATGCAGGTACACATTATTTTCACCCAGCGATTCACCATGATCGCTCATGTAGAGCATGGCGGTCTCGAAATGCTTATCATTCTGCTTTAACAGATCAATGACTTTTGACAGGAAATAGTCGGTATACAAAATCGCATTGTCATAGGCGTTATTGATTTCTTCGTTAGTGCAGTTCTCCAGCTGGTTGGTATGACATGCCGGCGTGAACTTCTCGAACGACTTGGGATACCGTTTGTAATACGCCGGTCCATGGTTCCCCATTGAGTGCAGGACAATAAAAATATCGCCAGTGGTCTGTTTATCAATAAATTCCTGCAGACCCACCAGCATGCCCTCGTCCCGGCATTCCTCATCACAGACTGGATTCATGGCCGGTGATTTATAATCCTGGTACGGGACGCGCAGCGCGACACTTTTTGAATCAGAATTATTATCACGCCACAATATGCTGATGCCAGCGTGGTGCAATACATCAAGCAGGTTTTCGGTATCGCGGGCATGTGCGTCGGAATAGCCATCTCTGGTATACATCGAAAACATACAAGGCACGGATACAGCGGTTGCTGTGCCGCAAGAGGTAACGTTCTTAAAACTCACCACCTGTTCTTGCTCCAACAACGGGTTGGTTTGCTTGCTGTACCCATTCAACGAAAAACGATCGGCACGGGCTGTTTCACCAATCACCAGTATCACCAGTTCCCGATCATTGTCAGCTGCAGGGATTTTTGCATCCTGTCCCACAGGCTCGATTACTGTTTTACCGGCACCAAGTTTCTGGTTGAGATAGGCGATACTGGAATGAAGATAGGTAACCGGATTGGCATAATACCTGAGAATTTTTTGTTGCCGGATGAACGAGCTGTAGCTTTTGCTGAAAATCAAAAATTGCGAAGTGACAACAGTCAGGGCAATGAAGATGACTATCGTTTTAGTAATAAGTTCTTTTTTAAACGTGCCGTACGAGATATTCAGTTTGTAGATAAATAGCGATGGCAATATGCCTAACAGGAAAATATAGATAACAAGTTTGAGGCTGAGTAAGTCCAGCGATTCAGACATGTTGGTGCTGAAGATGTTTTCAATCATCGACGTATCGATGACGACGTTGTAGCTATCGACGATACGAATACGACGATAATCAAGGCAGGCTTGATGATGAATCTGGTACTGACCAGCGTCAGTAATATCGTGATCAGGCTCAGCAGTAACAGGGCAATCGAACCGATAAACAGACTGTTACCAAATGTCAGTGGATAGGCGGCAAAGATGTTCCTGAAAAAAGCAAGATTATAGAAAAGTACCAGGCAAACAGCAGTTGCCAGGATCAGTGTCGTGTTCTTCCAGTTAAAAACCGGGTGGGTGGTATCCAGCATGGGGGTGAAAATGTTTACCTTGAAATATGAAAGTAGCGGAAGAATAGTGGCCCTTTTCCCTGGCGTCCTAGGTTATTACCGCCTGTTACCTCGCTTTATGCGCTAATCAACTCGTAGCATTGTCCTGTTGGGCGAATCTTATACGTCAGACCTTAAAATCACCTTAATATATGCACCATATTGGTATTTATATGAAAGAGTCGCCCATCTGCTCCCCGATATTTTTCAATAACTTACCTTCTTATGAACGCGACTTAAGTCACAACTGATCAACCCAATCGGATCAAGTAGTTATAAACTAAGAATCACTACACGAATCGTAAATGTATCTTGGTTTTATCAAGCAATTACAATAATTTAAAAGAGCGACAACCCTCTATGATGAGGATTACTTAAAAAATTGCCCTAAACAGTTTATTAAGTAACTGTAACTATATTTCAACCCGTTTCACTATTAGACTTTGTTTTTTTGATCATACTTTTTGCATATAAATCGATAATTGTAATTACAACTATAAAAGTAATAACTGGCCACCAGCTTCGTATATTCAAGGAATAGAGTACAACTGGTATACCTAATATTATCGACAGCAATATCATAAAATCTGAAATAAATTTATATATTTTCATATAGGATACTTTTTTTATTTACAGTTACAGCTACTATCTATATCAACATTATTCAGTATGCCGACATTTCCAGTAGCAAATGCTTCCATCATTTCTGACTGCGATATCTGTCCATTAGACTTAACAGCAGCCTCAATATAATGCCTCACGTCTCCAATGCCAGCTATTGATTGCATTGTCAGTGAACTTCCAAATTGTGCGGCCGGGCCACCTCGGCCTCGAAGTAGCAATACAGAAACAGCATTTGATCCAAATGCTCGTCCACCAAATGTTGCTGGGTTATTTCTTGCATAATCGACAACTGCATCTATTGCCTTATTCCTGAAATTTGAATTGTGAGCAAAATCATAAGCTGCTTCCCCAAATATAGCTTGCTCTATGTTTGCATAATCCTTTTCACACTGACCATATAATCCATAATATCGTGCAGAGAATCGTAGACCTCGACCAACTCCTCTAAAGAAACTTTGCGTTCCAAATGCAGCATTTTCTACACCTTGCGGGAACATTGGCCAAGTTGTTGGGTCTCCAGGTACTATTGCACCACGAATACCTGTACGACGCTTGCCATGTAATCCATAGAAATCAGTCCAACCAAGTGGATTACCGTAAACATACCCATACGTATTCAACCCCCCAGCTAACCCAATCGGATCACTGGTGATGTACCGCCCCGTCCGCGGGTCGTAGTAGCGAAAGTAGTTATAAAGAATACGGGCCTATATCGAGCCGGCAATCGACTCAATTTTTACCAACAATATCAACGATGTTAAAGAACGATTATTCTAAATATACACGGGTTAGTAAAATTTTTACTGATGGATTTCTAGAAATAAATAAACCGTTATACAGTTACATATCTTATTTTATTGGTTTTCCCCTTTCGCTTTATTTCCAAGTTTATAAGCCAGATAAGCCAAATAAAAAAATGAAGCACTCAGTCCCGTACACATAAATCCGACAATTCTTCTGCTTTCTTCAGACGTTATAAATGGTATATCTATGCCGTATTTACCTAACATAAGTTTTGCCAACACGCCAAACAGGATACCTGCTAGAGCACACACAAAAATAAGCAGGGTCATTGAGTTTTTGCTTTTTTTATTCACAAAATAATTTCCTACATATATTATCTAAGCAAATCTTCTCTTATATAACCGCCTACTTGCGATCCAAAAAATCCACCATATGTGAAATTAAATGGTCCCTCAGGAATGGCGTTAATAAAATCAACAAATTGAGATTGAAACGTTGGATTGGTAACCAATGGAAGACTATATACTGTTGCTTCTGTACCTAAACAAATTGCAGTCTCGTAAGCCGAAGCCATTGTACTCCTTATGGCAGTACCAGTAATAATTGAAGTATTACTAAGCACGATAGCTTCAGATAGAGCAGTATATCCAACAAGTAGCTCAGGCGCACTCCATGCGCCCGCGATGACAACAGGCAAAGCAGCAGCCACATAGGTAAACTTTTCTTGATCTGCGTTCATCTGATCCAAGGTACGAATATCAGGTGGGATTGTATATGGTAATCCTGCAGCACACGCCCATGAGTTTGGAGTTCTGTCACAACCTTGCAAGCCTAATGGATCGAAATAACGTAACGGATTCCCCCCAACATACCCATACGTATTCAACCCACCGGCTAACCCAATTGGATCACTGGTGATGTACCGCCCCGTCCGCGGGTCGTAGTAGCGGAAGTAGTTATAAACAATATGGATCTACATCGAGTCAGAAATCGACTCAACTTTTCCCAACAATATCAATGATGTTAAAGAGCAATGACCTTAATAAGACATGGGCTAGTAAATACTTTCCCTGATACGTATCTAATTTCACAAAATAAATCTGTCCCCTTTTTTCTTTTTTACGAGTCAGATCCCTTTATTCCTAACATCCATTTGACGACATTCCATATCGCACATGTAAAACCACCAAAAATTAACATACATCCAACAACATATGCTCTACCTAATCCAGAGGCATCAATCAAAAAGAGAGTTTCTTGAAATTTACTTCCTGAAATCGCTGTTCCACCCAAACCCAATATGACAAGTAATCCACCATATCGTAATAGCCATTTACAAGCCTTCTCTTTTAGTAAAATAAAAGCGATCCCTAAAATAAGACCGACAATCAAAATACTGATTAACTTAAATTCTTGATCTATGGCCATATTATCAGTTAGTTATGCTACTTCTTGTCATAAAAAATATCTTGACATCCTGTAAAACAAAAATCTCTGTTTTGAAAAGCTTTATCTACACATTCTTCATATTTACACTTGTTTGCACATCCATCCAAACAACTAGATAAATCCCATGCGCCATTGATTTTGTTATATTTTTTAGCAAAATCTTTGGCAATCTCTTTTGCAGCTGACCCAATTTTTTCAACGGCCTTTCCTGCTCCATATTCAATACCAATTCCTGGAACCGGATTTGCAAAATTTACAATGCATCTAGTACGGCAAATTGAACATTCGCTTGACTTTTCATTCTCCATCTCCAGCATCTGCCACGTAACATCTTCCGGAGGAATAGGTGGTAACGCATCAGTTGTTCCTCCTGTAAAACCACCTATAATACCGCTTCCTGGATTCAGGCCTAAAGGGTCATCAAGTAATGTTGGTCTATTTTTTACGTAAATAAAAGTATTCAACCCACCAGCTAACCCAATCGGATCACTGGTGACATATCGCCCCGTCCGCGGGTCGTAGTAGCGGAAGTAGTTATAAACAATACGGGGCTACATTGAGTCGGCAATCGACTCAACTTTTCTCAACAATATCAACGATGTTAAAGAGCAATCACTTTTACAAGAAATAGAGCAGCGAAATATTTCTTGATACACATTTAAATGCGTAAAATAAATCTGTTTTCTTTTTTCTTTTTTAGTCTAATACTTCACCAGCAATAGTTAATATTCTAGGTGGATACTTATCTTTATTTCTTAGTATTTCTTTCACACAAGATATATCTCCTTTCTGTGTTGTATTCGCCACATAAAGTGATAGCCATATATATTCGTATTTTTCTATTTGTTTCATATTATCTAATTTTCTATTACATAAAACATCATTCACTTCAAGGAGATAACTCTCATTAATCTCTCCATTTGCTGAACTTAAAATAGCATAACCAATTAGTCTATTTATTAGTTTTCCGTCATTTATGAGAGAGTTTGATATTTCATTTGCGCCTTTAGGTTTTGTATTATTAAAATATTTTAATAATAATCTTGTGTTATAACTGGACAAACCTGGTATATCCGTCTTCCTTTCTAAAATAAACGGCATTAGGCTTTCACCATGAATATTCGCTTTAATCATGGCTCGACTTCCAAATTTATGATCGTACATTAGTATTTCTGTCGTACTTTCTTTAGTTATACCTGATAATAGTAGAAATATAGATAGCAATAAAATTATGAATACAAGAGATACTAAATAAATGTTTCTGCTAAATATAGTCATGAGCAACCACCAGAACAATTACTATCACTTTGTGTTTCGCTTCCATATTTTTTTCTTAATTCCTCGTACAAAGAGGATGGCCACATAGATTCTGTTTCGATTTCTATCCCAGCTTCACGGAAACAATCTCTAACGAGATCTACACAATTACGACTACGCGCATTGTACAAACTTGGATTGATCGTATTTCGTAACATGCAAGCATCGAATATTATATCCTGTTCCTTCGTCATAGGTACTTTTACAGATACTGCTCCAGTTTCTGGATCCTTTGATACTTCCGCTGGCACATACACTTGAGGAAGGATTGTAGTTATACCCATATTTGAATCTGCGCTAGGTCTACGGCCATATGATGATGTTGGGCTATCACCTGCACCTGCGTGTGGTATCCCATTCGGGAAATATCGATAATACTTATCTAAACCATAGAAGTCATAATATATAATCGGATTTCCATAAACATACCCATACGTATTCAACCCACCGGCTAACCCAATCGGATCACTAGTGATATACCGCCCCGTCCGCGGGTCGTAGTAGCGAAAGTAGTTATAAACAATACAGGTCTACATAGAGCCAACAATCGACTCAACTTTTTCCAACAATATCAACAATGTTAAAGAGCATTCGCCCAAAAAAACATGAGCAAGCAAAAAACTTTTCTGATGCATTTATATGTATATGAAACAAAGAATGCTTCAATTATTCATATCATTTTTATTTCTATGACGATTAATTTGTGATTGAAATATTAGGGTTAATATCTATTTCACTTTCATTAGATATCAACTTTGCGTGTTTCACATTCCATTTCCCAGATTCTTTATCTAGAGAAATATAGACTGTACCTTTACCCTTATTTGAAGTCACATTAATTTTAAATTTAGCTACTCCGTTTGGACCTGCGTAACTCACGTTATATCCAAAATATGCCAAGCTAATATTGGTTAAATTACCCAGCTTTTCTTTTACAATATGGTTATTTGAAACATATTTTTTTGCGAAACTGTATGGTTCACTATTAATAGCAACCACATATAAACTTATAAAAAATATTAGAATCAGAGAAACAGTTGTGATTAATATGATGCGTAGCTTTTTATTCATATAGAACAATCCTTAGTTGCATGGTTTACAAATATTTTCAGTATTTGCAATTATTATCTTCTTGTTTTCAACAGCTGCAGCTTCAAGCCCCACTGCACCTCCGAGTCGAAGACCCCATTTTCCATCCCAAGATGCTCCATAACTTGGACCTGCATCATAATACCAATCATACGATGATCCATTTTCAGTCCTAACACCAATTTTACCATTGAGACCTGCATGCAATGGTCCAAGAGCAACATTTAACCCGCCAAAAGCTCCTCCTGCATAGTAATCAATGTATTCTTTATTACAATCATAACCTGGGCTTGTTCCATTTGGATCATATGATATTCCACCACCAAGTCCATATCCTCCCCTTGGCGATATGAATACACTTCCATCTGGGTTTTTACCAAAGACAATTGCACCACCCCATCCATAATAAAAGTCAATTGAGATAGACCATAATCCCAACGGATCAATCCATTCCAGCGGATTCCCCCCAACATACCCATACGTATTCAATCCACCGGCTAATCCAATCGGATCACTGGTGATGTATCGCCCTGTCTGTGGGTCGTAGTAGCGGAAGTAGTTATAAACAATACGGAGCTACATTGAGCCGGCAATCGACTCAACTATTCTTAATAATATCAATGATGTTAAAGAGCATTGGCCTTACTTAAAAATTAGGCCAGGTAAATTTTTCCTGATGCGTTTTTACGAAAAGTATCTGTGGTTTTTGTTTATATATTAATAAGTAGTTATATCATCCAGACTCGTTATCCTGTATGCGATCAATAATGATCCCTATAACGACAAGTAACCAGCCAATTATAAATGTAGCAAAACCAAAAGCCATCGTTGAGTTAAAATACTTGTACTCCAAGAAAGCAATTATAAACCCAAGGAAGGCAAGAATTGCTCCTAGACTAACAATATTCTTTTGTCTTTGTCTCTTATCATTCTCAGTCATAATTTTGTCTTTATTTATTGCTATCTATTGGCATGAATTACATTCATCAGATTCATTGAAACACATAAAAAAATTGTATTCACATATCATCCCACCAGCATATGCCATCTCCCCAGCCAGGCCAAACATCGCTCGAGCTAGTGATATGCTATTTGTATTCCCTTCAACAAATGTTCCACCGCCTAATCCAAAAAAACCTGCCCCACCAACTGATACTGTTCTATAAGTACCAGAACATACAGGGCCATTTCCAATTGATGCTGAAACTCCTAGAACACCTCCAGCTCCCATTCCTGTAGCTGCGTTGTAACATGTCCTCGTAAACAAGCAAAATCCACCGGAAGTATCAAAAGCAACGCCAGATTCTGGATTAATTCCAGTAGGACCTGGTTGCCACCATCCACCAGCTGAAACACCAATATTGACATGCCCATCAGGACCGGGGGAGATACTATTATCGATAATTGATTCTAAACCATATGGGTCAATATACCGGGTAGGATTAGCGTATACATACCCATACGTATTCAACCCACCTTCCAACCCAATCGGATCACTGGTGATGTACCGTCCCGTCCGCGGGTCGTAGTAGCGGAAGTAGTTATAAACAATACGGGCCTATATTGAACCGAATGTTAGCTCAACTTTTCCCAACAATATCAATGATGTTAAAGAGCTATAGCCTTAATCCAAACTTAGACTAGCAAATTTTTTCTGATACGTATTTAAATGCGTAAAATAAATCTGTCCCCTTTATTCGCTTATTCATGATTATAAATTCGAGCCTGACACCTTTTTGACTTTTTAGTATTTTATTTTCATTTATTAAAGTCTGTCATTAATCAGCGATAATATTAGGTAATATCCTTACAATAAAATATAAACCAACCAATACAACCGCCAGTAAAAGAAAATTGAAAATTGAAATATTTTGATTTTCTTTTTCTTCTGATTTTCTTTCTATTAATGATATTATTAGTGCAATTGGGCTAATTAGAACTGCAATGGAATAGAATCTATTAGTTAGATTGTTCTTATTCTCAGCAATCTTGATTGCAGCTATATAGCAAATAACATGCAGTATTGCGTACGTATAAAAAATCCAATGTAAAGACAAAGCACTCATAATTTATTTGCTACAGCTATCTGTCTTTTGACAACTAACAATACAATCAACAGCAATCGACGCATCAACAACTGTAATGACAAAGTTTACACGTTTCGCAACTACCTTAATTGCCATTTTTGCTGTCTCTTCCGCCACTCTCTTAGCTCCCTCATTCAGAGCTATTGATATTGCGTCTTCAAGACCCGGCGTAACAAACTCAGCGATACATCTAGCTTCACACTCTGCTGATTTCGCAGTTGCTATAAGAGGTCTAGTAAACTCTTTATCTATTTGTTCTCCAATACCATAATGACAAGGTATTCCTAATTCAGGTATACAAAATAATCCATAAAAGTCAAAATAATTGATCGGATTTCCCCCAACATACCCATACGTGTTCAACCCACCGGCTAAGCCAATCGGATCACTGGTGATATACCGCCCCGTCCGCGGGTCGTAGTAGCGGAAGTAGTTATAAACAATACAGGGCTACATTGAGCTGACAATCGACTCAATTTTTCCCAACAATATCAACGATGTTAAAGAGCGTTTACCTAGAAATAGCTAGGGTAAGTAAATATTTTTTCTGATACGTATTTCAATACAGAAAAATAATTCTGTCCCCTTTTCTTATACCCATTCGCTATTTCTTAAATAACATTTTTACATAAATCCATGATCCAAAAATCAAGAGAACAAAACCCACTAGGAACAATCCTACTCCAAGAGCGTTTATCCCAGTCACTCTTTCAATAAGATGGCCAATTAACATTATGAGCACCCCTATAACTTGAAATAAAAGTGCCTTTTTCTTTAATTCCATACTATTGATTCTCACATTCACAAGGTTCAGATCCTGAGCATGTAATATAAATCCGACATCCTTCAAGGCCTCCGGCTAAACCTACCCCAGGACCAAATATAGCTTTACCAATAGAGAATGACTCAGAACTTACTGATACTGATACTGAGGATGACGCAGTACCTACTCCTATAGCTCCAAATAATCCTATCGTTTCATATACGCCTGAGCATAACTTGGTTTTTGATACACCCAATGATGTTTCACCACCATAACTACCAAATACGCCCAAACCTAATCGAAAACAAACACTTGTATAAGTACATGTACGGGTAAGATCTGTTATTACACCGGTTGTAACTGCACCACCCACAATACCAAATACAGTGCCGCCAACACCACCTGCGGCAGTAACATTACCACCAGTATTTGGTCTTGGAATACCATGTTCTCCTTGTGGACTATATGCAAGACCATATATGTCTATATTTAATATAGGATTGGCATTTGCATATAAGAACGTATTCAACCCCCCTTCTAACCCAATCGGATCACTGGTGATGTACCGCCCGGTCCGCGGGTCGTAGTAGCGGAAATAGTTATAAACAATACAGGCCTACATCGAGCCGGCAATCGACTCAACTTTTTCCAACAATATCAACGATGTTAAAGAGCGTTTACCTAGAAATAGCTAGGATAAGTAATATTTTTTTTGATGCGTTATTTATCTCAGGAATATCTTAAATAAGCGAGCATCTATCCTATTTCGCACGTTTTCCTTTCTACAATTGTTCTTGTATCGCTTTGAGAAGGTCTGGATTTTTGATTTCGCTATCGTTTGCTAGCGATTGCAAAGCTTCTCTTGCACGATCATCATTCATCATTCTACTACGGTATCCTAAGGAACTTATAGCCGGAATTGCTAAGTTTGGATCTGTACCTCGAACTGTCTTGACTAAGTAGTCAATCGCTCTCCCATTTCCAATTTCCGCGAAAGCTAACACTAGATCGTATTGAACGGAGGGCTCATTACTCGACATTAATGAATATAGATAATCTATGTACTTGTTATCTTGATTCCCATTACGGACTATATGGTATGCGAGTTTTACTCGTACAATATCATTAGTTAAAACATCTTTGTTTTCAGGCTTTGCATATACTCCCGTCATATGCCAAGCATTCTCAAGCTCTCGCCGCGAAATAATATCTTGTGGGACTAGGTTACCTAATCGATCAAAAGCTGCTCTCACTAATGAAATGTCATTACCAAATAAATAGGGTGATAAAGTCTCGAGACTGGATGCTGTTGCAATTTCATTAAATATTTTCTGACGTTCAGACTGAATGACTACTACATCGCTCGCTATTTCTTCCTTTAGCTCAGAATTCGTATCGTCCGAGCAACCTATAACATTAAAAGATGCCCAAAGAAAAATAAATAACGATATTCTATAAGAATCTATAATCATATCTCAGACTTTCCCAGTTAGATTGCTTATCTCCTACGGCGTTTACAGCGGTCTTTTCACAACGCGCCCAACTGTATGATCTCCACCACGCCTTTCAATAAATTGTTCTCGGGTCTCTCCCGTTTCTGCTTTCCCACCGGGAGTTATCGTGATATTTCCACAGCGTTCACAATACAGATCGAACGTACCAATTTCTTTTTCAATATCGAACACATCAACTGTACCGCGAACCGTGTCAATGCACCACCAATAGCTATAGTTTGGATCGAATGTAATCTGACCTAAAGGATTAATACCTATCGGCGGCTTATTTGGATTTCGTGGATCCGGTAGATCAGGTTGAGGAGTCGCTGTAGGCGACGGCATGGGTATTGGGGCACAATTACCACGCGATAGTGTCTGCAATTGTTCAACTGCCTTCATAACCTGTATAGTAGTTTTCTCCCACCACGTCCTTTTCCATGAATACCAGCATCCAATTGGAGCAGCATTCGGTGGAAACAAGCCAAGTCTGTCAGTAAATTTGGTAGGATTCCCCCCAACATACCCATACGTATTCAACCCACCGGCTAACCCAATCGGATCACTGGTAATATATCGCCCCGTCTGCGGGTCGTAGTAGCGGAAGTAGTTATAAACAATAAGGGGCTACATTGAGCCCGCAATCGACTCGACTTTTTCCAACAATATCAACGATGTCAAAGAACGATTTCCCTTGTAAGACGAGGGCCAATAAAATTTTTTACTGAAGTAGATTTGAACGCAAAAAAATAAATCTACTCCCCTTTTCTTGCTGTTATGGGCATATTACTTTTACAGGAAGCCCATCCTTGTATGCGTAAAACTCCCTGCATGTTTTTCCATCTTTCTCAATTTCGCGTACACCTATATCGCTTGCTTGAAAAAACTCGTTAATTGACGTATCTCCATTATTATCCCAGTCCATCTCTTCCCAGGTAAATTGTTTCTGCCAGCTTGCATAACCACGCAATGAAAAATAGCCGACCACTAAAACAATCAACACGCCAATAATTACCAAAACTTTCTTCACAACTATTACCTCGCCCAAGGTGCGTTATCATACCAGTTTGGTTTTGGATGGTTCGGATTTGGCGAATAAAAGTTATAGTCGGTTACAAGACCGGCATCCTCTAAAGCCTCACCTAAACCAACAGGGTAAAGGTTTATACCTAAATCAAACCCTAGCGACTCAAGTCCTTCTTCAATTGGATCACCGCAATTTGAACCTAATGTTCCATATTCGTTGTTATTTCCATAATTGTTAATAAAGTCCTGTAATGTGGTTTCTTGCTGTGGAGTTAAATTTATTACCGCACCAACTGCACTTCTAAAATCATTTCTGGAAAGGTACTCAGCCGCAGGGCCAGTCCACAATCCATTTGGCCCCCAAGAATAGACAGTGCCATTTATATTAATTGCAGTATGACCAAATGATGAGCTACCCCATCCAACTGGCTGGAATGTATACACTTCTGTATACAAACCTAATGGATCGATCCACTTCAAAGGGTTATTACCTGCGTAGGCGTACGTATTCAACCCACCGGCTAACCCTATCGGATCACTGGTGATATACCGCCCCGTCCGCGGGTCGTAGTAGCGGAAGTAGTTATAAACAATACGGGGCTATATTGAGTCGACTGTCGGCTCAATTTTTCTCAACAATATCAACGATGTTAAAGAGCATTCACCCCTAAGAACTAGATATAGGTGAAAAAGCTTTTCTGATGCTTATTTAAATGTGCAAATAAATATGTCCCATTTTGTCCTTAAATTATTGCGACTTCTCCCTTGACAATAATTCTTCAAGTACTTGAATAGCTGGCCTAACTCGAGGATGAGCCTGAACCCATACTTCACTAAGGTACTGACGAACAGTCAAGGACCCAAGTAATTCTTTCGCTCCTTCAACAGATTTTGCTTGTAGAAGGTCATGAGCTGCATCCATGACCTTCTCAGATAGCTCTGCTTTCGTCTCACCTAACTCATCGCCCCATTCTTTTTGTATTGCAGATATCAACTTGCCTGCAGCTTTTTGATAGTCTGATTTTTCTCGAGTCATTCGCTTATATTCTCAAATAATTATCTTATTGAGAATTACACGCTAGCGGAGTGCAATTCTCAAAATACTCATCTTCTAACTTCCTTAGTTCCCGAAGTCTACGATTCAGTAATTTCTCATGACCACGTACTGTTTCACTGAGCTTTTCTCCTGGACCAATACGATAAGGCAGATTTTTCGGATTTGTCACTAAATCTGGATATCGTTTGTTATAAATCTCGTCCTTGGTATTTGCAATCTTTTTCGCAAGGCTTTGACAATACTCACCAAACGGATCTTTTGGAGTGTTTGGAAAAGGTTGTACATCTATATAAGGAAGCGCTGGATCAGTTTTCGTTGATGGCATTGGAGCCGGACGTGGATTTACTATTGGTCTTGGTAAAACAATTGCACCACCAGTCAGTCCATATTGATCAACAAAGGTTAACGTATTTGCATAGGCATACAGGTATGTATTCAACCCACCTTCCAGGCCTATCGGATCACTGGTGATATACCGTCCTGTCCGCGGGTCGTAGTAGCGGAAGTAGTTATAAACAATGCGGGCCTACATTGGGTTGGTAATAAACCCAAATTTTCCCAACAATATCAACGATGTTAAAGAGCGTTAGCCATAATTAAAAATTAGGCCAATAAAATTTTTCTTGATACGCATTTAAATGCGTAAAATAAATCTGTCCCTTTTTTTCATATTTATTAATTGCATTTAAAAACTACTCCAATCCCTTTTCTTCGCGCTCTTTCAATTTAATTACTCTATCCATAATCAGGCCAACAAAACCAAGGGCCCAACCAAGAAAAAACAATGTCATTCCTACTTTGCTATATTCGAGATAGATAAATAAGAATCCAATTGCAGCAAACAACAACCCCAAAATGCCGATTCCATAAGCAGTTTCTTTTCTCATTTAAAATCACCTATGTTATTTGCCACATGAACCATCGTTACATTCTTCCGATTCATTAATGCAAAAGAATTCATATTCGCAGCCAATTATCCCGACAAACTTTCCGCCACTCGGACCAAATAAGCCACGATTAGTACTGATACTTTTTGAACTATTCTTGTCATTAACGATAACTTCTGAAGATGTACCACCACCAAGTACTACTCCACCTGCTGCCATGGGACCAACACCACCGTACTTACCACTACAAAGTTTTCCTTCTCCTAAACCTGTAGATATGCCTAAAGTACCTGCTAAACCAGGACCAGCAGTGCTGCATTTTCTCGTATAAAAACATCCAGTACCACTTGTATCCATAGCAAATCCAGATTCAATTGCTACACCTAACGTTGCTATATGACCCCAGCCACCAGCTCCTATGGTAAGATTAACGGTACCGTCAATTAATGGCCCCAACCAATCTCCGTTGTCTTCAGTACCTTGCTCTAGACCATATTGATCATGCCATCGTAAAGGACTGTTGCCTACATAGCTGAAGGTGTTTAATCCCGCAATCAACCCTATCGGGTCACTGGTGATGTATCGCCCGGTCCGCGGGTCGTAGTAGCGGAAGTAGTTATAGTGTAATCCTGTCTCGCTGTCATAATATTGCCCCGGGAAACGCAGGTTAAGTGTGAACGTGG
>WOR8_10008492_pt1 | contig 15679 bp, 16 predicted proteins | sample DeeMarSeWOR38_10_FD_19890 | JGI IMG/M metagenome (IMG submission 19890) | reverse complement strand
GTTCGCGAAACCAACTCAGGCGGTTGATGCCCGCAGCGCGCGGGTTCAGTTCATTCTGCGCGAAGTTGAAGCGCAGGTGGTAGATGGCCACCGGATGCATGCCCCACAGGAACGCTTCCCTGGCGATTTCCTCTGCCTCGGCGGGAGTGAGTTTCTCATCGGCGCTGGTTGCCGCCAGCGGCGCGAGAAAGACTGCGACGAACAATGCCGCATGGACCAGAGTTGTTCTCATGCGCATGGCATCATTTCCTTTTGCACTCGATTTGTGATTTCAGGCGCATGGCAAGTATATACCGTCTTTTTTTAGCCGCGGCAGCCCCTTCTCGCATCCGTCAATCGCAGCTGCATACAAGAAGAATAAAGCCCTTTTCACCCACGTCCAACAGCTTCTGATTGCTGTTGACTGTCTCGGCAACCATGCAATCCACTCCGAATACGGCTGAGAAGAAGCCTGTAACACTGAAAACTTACCCTCTACTTCCCACAAGCGGCCCAGCTCATCGACGCTCGCCGTTAGGCGTCTGTTGGCTGTTCATCGCCCCTGGTCGCCACCCCGGCGTGCAGCGAGAACCCGGCCACCTTGCCTACCCCATCATCAAACAGCTCGTCACTGGCCGGCAGGTTTTGCAGGGTGAATACTTTGCGCTCCGCCTGTGGGCCGACCGCAATGCGGTAAGTAATGGAATGCCCCAGCAGTGGCGTCATCGGATCATCGTCCACCGCATCCGAGGCCAAATAGCTGTTCTCCATATCTCTTTCCAGCAGACCCTGGCATTCCAGAAAGCGGCCAACACGGTGGGCGGCGGTGTGCACCAGTTGGGTGAGTTCGGCGCTTGTCAGCGCCTTGGCACAACGGAACCGGGCTGCTCCATTGGGACAATCGACATACACTCCATCGGGGAACAGCATATGAAAATGGATGTTGAGGTTCAGTGCCGAACCAAATCGCTGGATGAGGGTGACTGCACCCGTCCTGGCCGTGTCTTGGCTACAGCCTGCTCTCTTGACCAGGTGCGTGGCAATGGCGCGATAGACGATGCCCAGAACACGCCCCATGATCTCGGGCCGGCTGGCGAACAAAAAGCGCAATGGAAACGGGAAGCTCAACACCCACTGGCGAATGGGCTGCTCTGGCAATACCTCGTCGACCAACAGCGCCGCGCTCTCGACCATGCGCCGCGCCCCGCAGCTTGGGCACCCCCCTACGTTCGCCTAAAGCGCCTACTGTTGGTGCAACTGAAGGCCACCATATGCTCAGCGTGGCACGATTCGCAGCGCACCCGCAAAATGCCGTGTTCCAACCGACCGCATTGGAGGTAGTCCTCGAATTCAGGTTGTACATAGCCCGGCAGCTCCCTGCCCTGCTCCGCCAGATGGGCCGTGAATGCCGGGTAATACTCGTCGACGATCCGATAGAGAAGTGTCTGCTCGGGACGGTGAGGCTGGTGACGACCAGCATCCTCGTCCCGGGTGGCCATCCTGGCCGCCACGTGGGGCATGATCCGCGTCCTTGCGTTACTGTGTTTCTCGAGAGTCTACGCCAGTTTGCGGGATCGTGAAGCACTCAATCTTGATGCCGACCCGCCGCAGTCAGCGGTCGCTGGACATGGCATGTTGTAAAGACTAAAATTTGGTCAAAGTGATTAATTCAATCAATAAAGGTGCGACATGAAAATACTCAACGCCAGTGACGCCAAGCGCGAATTCGGTGAGGTGCTGATCAACGCACAACACGGTCCTGTTGGCATCAACCGTAATGGCAAACCCGTTGCCGTGGTGATCTCAGCAAATGAATATGCACAGCTTGAGGCGCTGAAAGAGGCGCATCTGAAGCAGTCCATCGAGCAAGGTATCGCCGACTTGCAGGCCGGAAAAGTCAGTGATGGCAAATCCGTCATCGGCAAAATGCGAAAACGGGTAGCTGGTTAACTCTGGGCTAAGCCGTGGCAAAGCGTAGCCCTAGCTACCAATTTACGGACAAAGCGGAACGTGACCTTGAAGGTATCATCGACTATACCGTTCAGGAGTGGGGCGTCTCTCAGGCCAATACCTACCTTGACGGCCTGGAAACGCGTGCGCAACTCCTTGCTGAAAATCCAGGCATTGGAACGGCACGCGAAACACTCTTTGAAGGGCTCCTCAGCTTCCCTTACGAAAGCCATATTCTGTACTACAAAAAACAGGCTCGCAGCATCGTGATTATACGAGTACTCCATCAGTACATGGATCCGGTGAAGCATCTCTGATTCTGTAGAGCCGCAAAATTCGGGCCTCTGGTTCTTGAAATGGAATAGCCGGTATCTGGATTGCTGATACCATGCCAGCATCAATCTTCCTAATCATGGTATCGATGTTATCTGCCTTGCTACACGCAATAAATACCATGAAAAACACCATTGATGATGTAGATTATATTGTTGATTAGAGGATTCAATCTATTAAATATCGAAGTGTTATGAATTCCCCCTACTCCCACTCGATGGTCGCGGGTGGCTTGCCGGAGATATCGTAGGCAACGCGCGAGATGCCCGGCACCTCGTTAATAATGCGGCGCGAGACCAGATCGAGAAACTCGTATGGCAGATGCGCCCAGCGGGCGGTCATGAAATCGATGGTCTCCACCGCACGCAGGGCCACCACCCAGGAATAGCGACGACCGTCACCTGTCACGCCGACTGATCTGACCGGCAGGAAGACGGTAAAGGCCTGGCTGACACCGTCATAAAGGTCATGCCGGCGCAGTTCCTCGATAAAGATGTGGTCGGCCAGCCGCAGGGTGTCTGCATAGGCCTTCTTGACCTCGCCGAGAATGCGCACACCCAGTCCGGGGCCCGGGAACGGGTGGCGATACACCATGTCATACGGCAGGCCAAGCTCGACGCCCAGCTTGCGCACCTCGTCCTTGAACAGTTCGCGCAGCGGCTCGACCAGCTTGAGATTCATGTCTTCCGGCAGGCCACCGACATTGTGGTGCGACTTGATCAGGTGTGCCTTGCCGGTCTTGGCGCCGGCCGACTCGATGACGTCGGGATAGATGGTGCCCTGCGCCAGCCACTGCACGTCACCGCTGAGTTTCTCCGCCTCCTCCTCGAACACCTTGATGAAGAGGTTGCCGATGACCTTGCGCTTCTTTTCCGGGTCCTCGATGCCTTCGAGCGCGGTCAGGAACCGTTCCTCGGCATCGACACGGATCACGTGCACACCCATGTGCTCGGCAAAGGTAGCCATGACCTGGTCGCCCTCGCGGTAACGCAGCAGGCCGTTGTCGACGAACACGCAGGTCAGCTGGTCGCCGATCGCCTTGTGCAGCAGCGCTGCAACCACCGAGGAATCCACGCCGCCGGACAGCCCCAGCAGCACCTTGCCGTCACCGACTTTCTCCCGGATTTCGCGGGTGTTGCTCTCGATGATGTGGTCGGCCGTCCACAGGGCATCGCAGCCGCACAACTCGATGACAAACCGGTTGAGGATGCGCTCGCCCTGGTGGGTGTGCGTCACCTCAGGATGGAACTGCAGGCCGTAGAAGCGGCGCTCGTCGTCGGCGATGGCGGCAATGGGTGCATTGTCGGTACTGGCGATTACCTTGAAACCCTCCGGCAGTTCGGTGACATGATCGCCGTGGCTCATCCAGACATCCAGCAGGCCATAGCCTTCCGGGCTGGTGTGGTCCTCGATATCCCGCAGCAGTCGTGAATGGCCGCGGGCACGCACCTGGGCATAACCGTATTCGTGCTCGGCGGCGTTCTCGACCTTGCCGCCAAGCTGCATGGCCATGGTCTGCATGCCGTAGCAGATGCCAAGCACGGGCACGCCCAGCTCGAAGACCAGCCCCGGCGCCTTGGGGGCAAAGTCTGCGGTGACGGTCTCCGGACCACCGGACAGGATGACACCCATTGGCTGGAATTCCCTGATGTCATCGTCTTCGATGTCCCAGGGATGGATCTCGCAGTACACCCCCGCCTCGCGCACGCGGCGCGCGATCAGCTGGGTGTACTGGGAACCGAAATCCAGTATCAGGATGCGGTGGGCATGTATGTCGCTGGTAGTGTTCAAGGTTCAGTCCCGGGGGTGGTTAACGTCAGAAGCACAGAAAAAACATTCACCGCAAAGGGCGCAGAGAAAGTCACATAATACTCACCGCAAAGACGCAAGGAACGCAAAGATATTCATGCAGCAGTCAACTGTCTCCTGCCAGGACGGGAAGACGGGAACATTGAAGCGCGTCTTCATCGATCCCCGGCTGCGCAGGAAATACAACGGGTTTGAAATAATTGCCCTGGCGTTCCTTGCGTCTTTGCGATGAATGTTTTTCTCTGTGTCCTCTGCGCACCTGCGGTGAACAGGGATGATTAAAACCGGCGCTCAATCCACCCGGTAGTTCGGGGCTTCCTTGGTAATGGTCACGTCGTGCACATGGCTTTCCGTCATGCCGGCGCCGGTGACGCGGATGAATTCGGGCTTGGTGCGCATCTCCTCGATATCGGCGCAGCCGGTGTAGCCCATGCTGGCGCGCAGCCCGCCCATGAGCTGGTGCAGGATGGTAATCATGGTCCCCTTGTAGGGTACCCGGCCCTCGATGCCTTCCGGCACCAGCTTGTCCGGTTCGCCGCCTTCCTGGAAATAACGGTCGCTGGAACCCTGAGACATGGCGCCGAGCGAGCCCATACCACGGTAGGCCTTGTAGGAGCGACCCTTGTAGAGTTCAACCTCGCCCGGTGCCTCCTTGGTGCCGGCAAACATACTGCCGATCATGACACTGGATGCGCCGGCGGCAATGGCCTTGGCGACATCGCCCGAATAGCGGATGCCGCCGTCGGCGATCAGTGGAATGCCGTCCTTCTTCAGCTCGGCGGCGACGTTGGCCACCGCCGTGATCTGCGGTACGCCGATACCGGCAACGATGCGCGTGGTGCAGATGGAGCCGGGACCTATGCCAACCTTGACGGCGTCCACGCCGGCGTCCGCCAGCGCACGTGCCGCGGCGGCCGTGGCGATATTGCCGCCGATGACCTGCAGGTCCGGATAGTTTTGCTTGACCCACCTGACGCGCTCCAGCACGCCCTGCGAGTGTCCGTGGGCAGTATCGACGACGATGACATCAACGCCGGCCTTTGCCAGGGCCGCGATGCGTTGCTCGCTATCGCCGCCGGTGCCGACCGCGGCGCCGGCCCGCAGACGACCCTGGTCGTCCTTGCAGGCATTCGGGAAGTCGGTGGACTTCTGGATGTCCTTGACGGTGATCATGCCGCGCAACTCGAAGTTGCCGTTGACCACCAGCACGCGCTCGATGCGGTGCTTGTGCAGCAGGCCGATCACCTCGTCCTTGCTGGCGCCCTCGCTGACGGTCACCAGCCGCTCCTTCGGCGTCATGATGCTGCTGACCGGCTTGTCGAGATTGGTTTCGAATCGCCGGTCGCGGCTGGTCACGATACCCACCAGGTCCTCGCCCTCGACGACCGGCAGACCTGAGATGTTGTGGATCGCGGTCAGGTCGAGCACTTCGCGGATGGTGGTGTCCGGCGTCACGGTAATCGGGTCCTTGATGACACCGCTTTCGAATTTCTTGACGCGGATGACCTCGGCTGCCTGCTGCTCGGCCGTCATGTTCTTGTGGATGATGCCGAGGCCGCCCTCCTGGGCCAGCGTTATCGCCAGCCGCGACTCGGTGACCGTGTCCATGGCGGCGGAGAGCACCGGCATCTGCAGGTCGATCCCGCGTGTCAGGCGAGTGCTGAGACTGACATCGCGCGGCAGGACGGTGGAATGCGCCGGCAGTAGCAGGACGTCATCAAATGTTAGGGCTTCCTGCACAATCCGCATGGTTATGGACGACTCCGGCTGGTGAGAATGGCCGCCAATTATAGGGACTGGCCTGACCGCGGTAAACAGGGCCGCCCGGGGGTGCCGCCTGCGCCAGTAAGGCCGGTGGCGCCGTGGCAGCTGGCCAGCCGTGGCCAGCTGCCGGAATCGGTGTATCCTTGCGTCCCATGACCGAATCCAGCCCCGCCCCGGACGCCCGGACGCCGGAACGTGACATCTACAGTGTCTCGCGCCTGAATCGCGAGGTCCGCCGCCTGCTGGAACAGGGTTTCAGCCGCATCTGGCTGGAGGGTGAGCTGTCCAACGTCGCCCGGCCCTCCTCCGGGCACCTCTATTTCAGCCTCAAGGACGCCGGCGCGCAGATACGTGGCGCCATGTTCCGCAACCGCAACCAGGCGCTGCCCTTCACGCCGGAGGACGGCATGCAGGTACTGGTGCGCGGCAAGCTGAGCCTGTACGAACCGCGCGGCGACTACCAGCTTATCGTCGAGCACATGGAGGAAGCCGGCGACGGCCTGCTGCAGCGCGCCTTCGAGGCGCTGAAGCGGAAGCTCTCCGCCGAGGGCCTGTTCGACGAGCAAAACAAGCGGCCACTGCCCGCCCTGCCGGAACGCATCGGCGTGATCACCTCGCCCAGCGGCGCTGCCATTCGCGATGTGCTGACCGTCCTGCGGCGGCGCTTTCCGGCCATACCGGTGCGGGTGTACCCGGTCCCGGTACAGGGCAAGGAAGCGGCCGTGTGGCCGTTCAACGAGGAGATCGTCGCGCGCGCCATTCATGCCTGTGATATCCCGGTCATCAGCGCCGTCGGCCACGAAATCGACTTCACCATCGCCGACTTCGTCGCCGATCAGCGCGCCGCCACACCCTCGGCCGCGGCCGAGCTTGCAAGTCCCGACCAGCAGGAATGGCTGCAGCATATCGGGCACCTGGCAACGCGCCTGCAGGGACGCATCCGGGATACGCTTGCCAGTAACAGCCAGGCGGTAACATGGCTGGCGAAACACCTGCAGCAGCTGCACCCGGGACAGACTCTGCGTCAGCAGGCCCAGCGGCTGGACGAGCTGGAACGCCGTTCGCTGGCATCCCTGCAATCGACCATCAGCAGATTGCAGGCATCACTGCAAACCTCGCAGGCCCGCCTGCAGCAGTGCTCGCCCGGCAGGCGCATCGGCGAGTTGCAGCTGCACTGGCGTGCCACGGCCCAGCGCCTCGGCAGCGCGATGCAGGCCGCGGTCACCACCCGGAGACAGGCACTGGCCGTGTACAGCCGGGCACTCAACGCAATCAGCCCGCTGGCAACCCTGGAGCGCGGCTATGCCATTGTCAGCCGCCCCGGTGGCGACATACTGCGCGACGCCAGCGACGTCAAAACCGGTGAACAGATCAACGCCAGGCTGGGCAGAGGACAGCTTGTCTGCACGGTCGATAAAACCAGCGGGGAGGCATGAACCGGTGTATCGCGCAGCCGGCAGGCGATCGGGTGACAGGCGCCAGGAGCCGGGCAGCCTCGCCGGCCCTGACAGCCGGAAATGCGCGGGCCGTCGCCTTACGCCACCTGACCGACATGACAGCAAGAGGGTAATCATCCAGACATGAACAGGTTCGTTTTCCTTGCCATGGTTTTTTTCCTGCCATCGCCCGCCAGCCATGCCCTGCCCATAGAGCACACCCCCGTCCCGGGCGGGGTTGCGGTTGTCCGGCTGCCGGACGACACCAGCCCGTCCAGCGTTCGCTACGGCGGGAAACGCGTCATGACAGCGATGGAATCCGGCACAAGGCTTGCCGTCGTCGGTCTGCCACTCGGCACGCAGACCGGCACGCACCATCTCGAGGCCAGAACCCGGCAAGGCACGCCGGTACGTCTCGCCTTCGAGGTCGGAGACAAGGCCTACGAGACCCAGCACATCACCATCAAGGACAAGCGCAAGGTCAACCCGGAAAAACGCGACATGGAACGCATCGGCCGCGAACAGCAGAAGATCCGGGCTGCCCTGGGCCACTGGTCGGACAGCGACAGCATCAGGCTGACCTTCCTCAAGCCCGTGCAGGGCCCCTACAGCAGTCCGTTCGGGCTGCGCCGGTTCTTCAACGAGCAGCCCCGCAAACCACACAGCGGTATCGATATCGCCGCCCCCGAAGGCACCCCGATCATGGCGCCCTCGGCCGGCACCGTCATCGAGACCGGCGACTACTTTTTCAACGGCAATACCGTGTTCATTGACCACGGCCAGGGCCTGGTCACCATGTTCTGCCACATGAGCCGCATTGACGTGCAGCCCGGACAGAAAGTCGGGATGGGAGAAGTGATCGGCCAGGTCGGCATGACCGGCCGCGTCACCGGCCCGCACCTGCACTGGAGTGTGAGCCTGAATGATGCCCGGGTGGACCCGATGCTGTTTATGCATGACGAGGCTGCCCCGCAGGAGCGAATTTATTCACAATAATTGTGCTGGCATATTTCACAAGCGCGAATAAATTCGCTCCTGCGGGCATATTCAATCCCGCTGCGCCTGCAGCACCTGCCGGTAGAGTTCTGCGTCCGCCTCGCTGAAACAGCAGGCAATGATCCGCTCGAAGCGGTCCTCGAAGGCGAGCATCGCTGCAATGGCAATCTCCGCCGCCTGCTCCTTCGGATAGCCATAGACGCCGGTACTGATTGCCGGAAAGGCAATCGAGCGCACCCCGTTCTCCAGCGCAATCCCGAAGCTGTTGCGGTAACAGGCCTGCAGCAGCGCCGGTTCGTAGTGACCGCCCCCCTTCCAGACCGGGCCCACGGTGTGTATGACACGACGCGCCGGCAGCTCGAAACCCGGACTGATCTTCGCCTCGCCGGTACGGCAGCCGTTCAGCGTACGGCAGTATTTCACCAGCAGCGGACCGGCGGCGCGATGAATCGCGCCATCCACACCCCCGCCACCCAGCAGGCTGCTGTTGGCTGCGTTGACGATGGCATCCACCTCGAGAGTGGTGATGTCACCGGTAATGATTTCGATCATGAATGTGTACCTGTGTGGCCCTGCATGCGATTTTCGCAGCTGCCCGTTTCATCTGCGCCGGAAACGCATTCAAAAATAACATATCCGCGCCACGCCGTTGCTACGACTGCACGATGCGTTATAGTGTCCCGGTGACACACCGTCAGGGGGACGGATACCAACATGCCACGCCTTATTACCCTGTCCCGTGCCGCGCGCCTTGTCGGCGTCAAGCGCGGCGCCTTGCAGAAAAAGATACGCGAGGGGGAACTGCGCACCTTCGAGGGAGAACTCCTGCTGTCAGACCTGCTGCACGTCTATCCACAGACACAGGTAGAGGATTCCAGCATGCTCGAACGGGTCGAGCAGATTATGGAACAGGCAGTGCACAAGGCAATACGAACCCCGGACGATGCACCGAACAGTGACGCGCTCGCCGCCCGTATCCTTGCGCTGGGACGGGAACTGGCAACGGCCCGGCGCGAGGCACGGCGGCTGGCCGGGGTCGTGAACGGCATGCAGCGCCAGCTCGACACCCTGTCGGCAGATGACCACACAGCGGGCGATGCATTTAGTAAACTCAGGGACTGGTTCGAACAGGCAATGGCCGATGCTTCACAGAGTCCGGATGACGATGATGTTCTCGCCAGAGAGGCCTTCCTGAGGGTCATGGCGGCACAGGTACGCATACTGCCCAGCGGGCACGAGTTTCTCATCGAGGGCTCGGACTCGATTCTGGAGGCCGGTCTGCGCGGTGGCCTGGCGCTCAACTACGGTTGCAGTAACGGCAATTGCGGCCTGTGCAAGGCACGGGTCTGTTCCGGACAGGTCAAGAAGATCCGGCCCCACGACTATGTCCTGAGCGAGACGGAAAAGAGCCTTGGCTACATTCTCACCTGCGCCAACACCGCGGTCACGGACGTTATCCTGGAGGCCGACGAGGCGTTCGGCTCGCAGGACATACCGAACCAGGAAATTGACATCCGGTTAAAGAAAATCGAGCGGCCGAATGAACGGGTCATCCTGCTGCAGGCAAAGACCCCGCGCACCAGCCGGCTGCGCTTCCTGGCCGGCCAGTACCTGTCACTGGATCTGGGCAACGGCCTGTCGCAGCAGTGCGCCATTGCCAGCTGCCCCTGTGACGACATGAACCTGCAGTTCCATATACCGCTGACCTCGGGCAACCCCTTTGCCGACCACCTCGCGGACAACGCCCGGCCAAACGACACCATCACGGTCCGCGGGCCGGCCGGAAACTTCACCCTCCACGAGGACTCACCCCGTTCGCTGGTCTTCATTGCCGTGAATGCGGGCTTTGCGGCGGTGAAGAGCCTGATTGAACATGCCATGGCGCTGGATATCGCCGAACAGATGCACCTCTACTGGATCACCACTTCAGGCAACAGCCACTACCTCGACAACCTCTGCCGGTCCTGGGAGGACGCGTTCGACAATTTTCACTATACGGCCATGGAAACGGATGACGAAACCATGGTCGAGGGTCTGCTGCCGGGCATTGCCGGAGACTTCGACAGCCTGGCCGCCCACGACTGCTACGTCTGTGCTCCGGATCCACTGCTGGACAGAATGGAAACCTGGCTGCACGGCTCCGGCCTGCCACACAGCCAGTTGCGACTGGAGCCGGTCAGGCAACAAACGGACTGATGGCCAGCAACTGTCGAGCCGCAGTGAATCCATGATGTTTGAGGCTGCGCCCGAAAGGGCCGCCGGTGCAGGGGCAGCAGCTTACTTCACTACCTTGAGACTGGGGCGCCTGCCGGCCCCGTCTTCCACGGGTGGCGGTGTCGGATCGTCCTCGTCGTCCTCGTTGAAGACCATCCCCCGGCCGTTTTCCCGGGAATAGACGGCCAGCACCGCAGCGACCGGAACGTAGACATCGGTCGAAATACCGCCGAAGCGCGCCCGGAAACCGATGGCGTCGTTACCGAGCATCAGGCCTTCCACCGCCTGTGGACTGATATTCAGCACGATCTTGCCGTTCTGGCCATGCTGACGCGGCACATCAACACCCTCCCCCTCGATATCGACGAGCAGGTAGGGCGTCATCGCATTGTCCAGTATCCATTCATGAATGGCCCGGATCAGGTAGGGACGACTGGTCGTCATGGGAAAAACAATACAAGAGAACCGCCCAAAGATACAGGGCAGCAGCCCGGCACAACCGCCATGCTGACCGCCGATGCGCGAATACCGGAACGCGTTGAAGTCGCCGCAAGCATCGGGACGGGTGGCATGAAGGGCGGGGCAGCCGGCAGATGGCCTGCCAGTTCCCCCAGACCGCAGGTGCTGTTTGCCCTCGCGCCCTTGCCGTGGGGTTAACCGAAACGGCCAGGGGCTACAGGAAACACTACCCCCTCATCTCCCGCTCGGCCTCGGACAGGCTGGCCTTGAAGGTATCGCGGGCGAACATGCGCTCGGCATACTGCAGGACCGGCTTGGCCTGACGCGGCAGGTCGATCTTGTAGCGTTCCAGACGCCAGAGGATTGGCACGATGGCCGCATCCACCAGGGAGAATTCGTCGCTCAGGAAGAACGGCTTGGCCGCGAACACCTCGGCACCGGCAGTCAGGCTGTCGCGCAGCATCTTGCGGGCCTTGCTGGCGGTCTTCTCGCCCCGGGACTCGAGCGCCGGCACCAGTTCGTACCAGTCCTTCTCGATCCGGTAGAGTGCCAGTCGGCTGCGCGCCCGGGAAACCGGATCCACCGGCATCAGCGGCGGGTGCGGGAATCGCTCATCGAGGTACTCCATGCTGGCGCGCGAGTCGTACAGCACCAGTTCACGGTCAACCAGGGTCGGCACCGTGTTGTAGGGATTGAGATCGATCAGGTCTTCCGGCTTGTTGGCTGCATCGACATCAACGATCTCGACCGTGATGCCCTTCTCGGCCAGCACCACGCGGACACGGTGACTGTCCGGGCTGGTCGGCGACGAGAACAGGGTCATTACTGAACGGCGATTGGCAACTACAGCCATTAGGCTTTTCTCCCTTGGTGCAACTTCACTGCTACCGGCATGGCCGGTATCAGTGGACGTCTTTCCAGTAATCCCGCTTCATCAGGTAGGCGACTACCAGGAAGAACACCAGGAACATAATGACCTTCACGCCCAGCTCGCGACGCTCGTACTTGGCCGGCTCACCCATGTAATCCAGAAAGTTGACCAGGTCGCGAACTGCGCGGTCATATTCATGGGGCTCCATCAGGCCAGGCTCAACCAGTTCCAGCGAGATTTCCTTGCGCTCAACGCCATCGTGGTCCTTGACCGTCGTGATCACCGGCTCCTGCCAGCCCTGCAGTTCCCACAGCACGTGCGGCATGCCGACGTCAGGGAACACCAGGTTGTTGACACCAACGATCTTCGAGTCATCGCGGTAGAAGCTGCGCATGTAGGTGTACAGCCAGTCCACGCCACGCGCACGCGCGATGACGGACAGGTCAGGCGGCACGGTGCCGAACCACTGCTTGGCATCTTCCGGTGATGTTGCGACCTTCATCAGTTCACCGACCTTGCCGCCCGTGAACATCAGGTTCTCGCTGACCAGCACCTCGTCAATGCCGAGGTCCTTGCCCATGCGCTCGTAGCGCATCAGCGCAGCCGCGTGACAACTGAGGCAGTAATTCACGAACAGACGTGCGCCGCGCTGCAGCGACTCCTTGTTGGTCGGATCGATATTGGCCTTGTCGAGGTGAACACCGCCGCCCGCAGCGAAGCCCCATGCAGGCGCCAGTGCCAATAGCAGTACGAATATTCTCTTCATCATTTTGAGGTCACCCTGTCCGGTACCGATTTGGTCTTTTCAAAAGTCGGGATGATCAGCAGCGATACAAAGAAACCGAAGTACAGCAGGCTGAACAGGCGTGCGAAGTTGGTCATCACCGGTGTTGCCGGCTGGGTACCGAGGTAACCCAGCGCAATGAAGCTGACAACAAAGACCCCGATGGCGATCTTGTAGGGCATGCCGCGGTAGCGGATCGACTTCACCGGACTGCGATCAAGCCATGGCAGGAGGAACAGCACAAATATCGCTGCACCCATGGCGACGACGCCGAGGAACTTGTCCGGGACGGCACGCAGGATCGCGTAGAACGGCGTGAAGTACCACAGCGGCACGATGTGCTCCGGTGTCTTCAGCGGGTCTGCCGGGATGAAGTTGTCCTTCTCGAGGAACCAGCCGCCCATCTCCGGCATGAAGAAGATCACAATGGAGAAGAAGATCAGGAACACGATAACGCCGACGATGTCCTTCACCGTGTAGTACGGGTGGAACGGGATGCCGTCAACCGGGTTGCCATCCGCGCCCTTGGTCTTCTTGATCTCGACACCGTCCGGGTTGTTGGAGCCAACCTCGTGCAGGGCCAGGATGTGCAGCACGACCAGTGCCAGCAGCACGATTGGCAGTGCGATGACGTGGAACGCGAAGAAGCGGTTCAGGGTGGCATCGGCGATCACGTAATCGCCGCGGATCCACAGCGCCAGCGCATCTCCGATACCCGGGATGGCGCCGAACAGCGAGATGATCACCTGCGCACCCCAGTAGGACATCTGGCCCCACGGCAACAGGTAGCCCATGAAAGCCTCGGCCATCAGGGCAACGTAGATGATCATGCCGAAGATCCAGATCAGCTCGCGCGGTTTCTTGAAGGAACCGTAAATCAGCCCGCGGAACATGTGCAGGTAGACGACAATAAAGAAGAACGATGCACCGGTGGAGTGCATGTAGCGGATCAGCCAGCCCCAGTTCACGTCGCGCATGATGTACTCGACGGAATTGAACGCCAGCGCCGCATCCGGCTTGTAGTTCATGGTCAGCCAGATGCCGGTCACGATCTGCAGCACCAGCACCATCAGGGCCAGAGAGACGAAGTAGTACCAGAAGTTGAAGTTCTTCGGCGCGTAATATCTGGCGAGGTGGTCGTTCCACATGCTGCTGAGCGGGAAACGGGCATCGATCCAGCCCAGCAGGCCACCCTGCCACTTTTCAGATGTATTGCCAGCCATTATGCAATCCCCTCATCTTCACCGATCATGATCTCGGTATCGCTCAGGTAACGGTGTGGTGGTACCGGCAGGTTGGTCGGTGCCGGTACACCGGCGTAGACACGGCCGGCGATGTCGAAGCGGGAACCATGGCAGGGGCAGAAGAAGCCGCCTTTCCAGTCGGGTCCCAGGTCCGCCGGCGCGATATCCGGGCGATAGGTCGGTGAACAGCCGAGATGGGTGCAGATGCCGATCAGCACCAGGATTTCCGGCTTGATGGAGCGCACTTCGTTCTGCGCATATCCCGGCTGCTCGGATTCCTCGGAGGCGGGGTCGCGCAACTGGCTATCCAGGCCGGCGAGCGTGCCCAGCATTTCCGGTGTGCGCTTGACCACCCACACCGGCTTGCCACGCCACTTGACGCGGATCATCTGACCTTCTTCCAGCTTGCTGATATCAGCCCTGACCGGCGCGCCGGCGGCCCGCGCCTTGGCGCTGGGTTGCATGGATGAAATGAACGGTACCAGTGCAAAGGCTACCCCGACACCGCCGACAACGGTGGTGGCGGCTGTCAAAAATCGACGCCTGCCCGGATTGACATCATCGCCACTCATACGAGCACTCTCCAATTGTATTAATCAATTACCTTTGGCCCTGTCGTGCGGCCGAATGGCGACAGGGAAATATTAACCAAATCGGAATATTCTAACTTAATGCGAGAATATTGTCAGGCGGCACAGGATGGACCAACTGCCGGACAAGGTCAAGGGGAATTTAAATTAATTCATACATAATATGGACTTACACGCGATTTTGCAAACAGGGCACGACCGTCAAACGGGGTTATCGACGTCGATAAAGCGGTGCTGGATGCCAAAATGCCCGGCCAGGTGGGCACCCAGTGCCTGGACACCGAAACGCTCGGTGGCATGGTGTCCGGCAGCGTAGTAGTGGATGCCGCATTCACGGGCGATATGCACCGTCGGCTCGGAGATCTCGCCACTGATGAAGGCATCCAGCCCCTGTGCCACGGCGGCCTCGATGTAGGACTGCGCCGCGCCGGTGCACCAGCCAACGGTGGTAATCGGCTCGCTGCTGCCGGCGATGTGCAGCGGCATCCTGCCCAGCTTTTCCCCGATGTACTGTGCGAGTGCATTGCCGCTCATCGCTCGCTCCAGCGTGCCCGACTGCCCGAGCTGCAGGTCAGCGTCATCTCCGAACGTCCCGCTGCAGCTGAGTTCCAGTACCCGCGCCAGCTGGGCGTTGTTACCCAGCTCGGGGTGCGCATCCAGCGGCAGATGATAGGCCAGCAGGCTGGTCTGCGACTCGAGCAGGCGGGCAAGCCGGCGGCGTTTCATGCCGGTGACGCAGGGGTCCTCGCCCTTCCAGAAATAGCCGTGGTGTACCAGAATGGCGTCCGCCTTCGCGGCAATGGCCTGCTCCAGCAGTTCCAGGCTGGCGGTCACCCCGCTGACGATGGTTTTCACATCCGCCCTGCCCTCGACCTGCAGACCGTTCGGTGCATAATCGCGGAACCGGTCGATCGACAGCAGGTCGTTGGTGTATTCAAGCAGGGCCTTCAGGGTTGTCATGCATTCGCCTCCTGTGTATATGCTTCATGCATCGAAATTCTCAACGTGGCCACACGAGACCGCAGGGTATCTCACCCATGACTGTTAGCAAATTCCTTTTATTTCTCCTGCAGACCATCACCGCCGGCCTGGCAGCGGCGTTCCTCTACATCCTGCTGGTCCAGCCTGAACTCCTGCAACACGAATCCAGCATAGTGGAAGTCCGCGAGGCGGCGCCGCCGGCCGCGGCAAGCCCTGACCCGGCGACCGGTCAGCCTGACCGGCACGGCCCGGTTTCCTACTCGGACGCG
>WOR8_10009529_pt1 | contig 15683 bp, 19 predicted proteins | sample DeeMarSeWOR38_10_FD_19890 | JGI IMG/M metagenome (IMG submission 19890) | reverse complement strand
TTGTTCTCATGTGGTATCTTCTCAACCTTGGTATTTGGAAGTCCGTCAGAAAAGATGCACGCACATTCGAGAAGCCATATTTCTTGAGTGACATCATATATATTCAAATTTTATGCCAAAATCTGATGGTTTTATTAAATATAATAATTTAAGGTAGATAAAAAAAGATGGGGTTACAACTGTTGGCAGGCGCTGTTTTTGACCGTCAAATTTTCGACTCGAGCGTTTGAACAATCAGCGACCGTACTTAAGGGATCCCCTTATACCATCCCAGCTAAAGGATTCTGTTATAGGCTATCTGCTAAGATGGTTTGCGGGACTCATAGCAGCGTTTTTCGACAAAGGTTGCCGTTTTCGCATCCCACACCGCTTCGTTTTCGTGGATAATTTTGGGGGGGCCTTCCCATGCGCCGCAGGCATTGACGACAGTTTCGCCCAGTGTGAATTTACGCCCGCAAGCGATGCATCCTTCCGCATTCAGGGTGTTGAGCGTTTCCAGATCAATGATAAAGGTCTGGCGGCTTTTTTCAGAACTGACCATGATAATCCCCCCGGTAAATCGGTAAAGCGTCTAGGTTAACCTAAGCGTGATATGATTGCGTGTCAAGGCACTAGAAATGACAAATGAATAATGACGAATGACAAATTAAGGAATGTTATCTTTTATCGATTTGCAGCAATGCCGTCTTGGGAAGAACGCCCCAAAAATGCAAAACCAGCCTCATAAAAATTTCCACCGACAAGCCAATTAATATCGGTAGCGCTTTTTAAATAAATCGACAGAATACCTCCATTATTCATTAGGCATTTGTCATTTGTCATTCCTTTTCCGTCTCCCCAGCTTTCCGTCTCCCCAGCTGGTATTTGCGAACGGCACGATTGTGTTGCTTCAGATTGGTTGAGAATTGATGGGTGCTGTCTTTGCGCGAGACAAAATAGATGTATTGGGTCTTGTCCGGATACAGGGCTGCTTCCAAAGATGCACGTCCCGGGTTGGCAATCGGTCCAATTGGTAGGCCCCTGATTTTATATGTATTATAAGGCGTAGGCGTGGTCAAATGCTCTCTGGTTAAATTGCCATCAAAGTTTTTAATGCCGTAAATGACGGTTGGATCGGATTCAAGGCGCATCTTTTTTTTCAGCCGATTATGAAATACCGATGAGATGATCGGTCGCTCAAAGGAGGCACCGGTCTCTTTTTCGATGATGGATGCCAGGGTGACGATCTGGTGGACGGTCATACCGAGATCCTGGGCCCGGGATCGCCATTCCGAGGTAAAGACGGACCAGAAGCGTTTGACCATGGCTTCAATGATGCGTTCGGTGGAAACGTCTTTTGGGAAAAAGTAAGTGTCCGGAAACAGATATCCCTCAAAGGTCTCTCCTGCCAAGCCGTTGTCGCGCACCCTGGCGGCGTCGGTGGCTGCCTGGATGAAATCGGCGTTGGTACCGAGATGGGCGGCATCCACCAGCTCGGCTATTTGGAATAAATTGTAGCCTTCGGGAATGGTCAATTTATAAAGGTTGACAGCGCCTCTGACCATGATGTCAAGCAGCTGAAGGGGCGTCATGGCTGCCGATAGAAGGTATTCACCGGCTTGCAGTTGCTTATCATAACCCTTAAACCGTGCAATCAGGGCAAACTTCGTCGGGTTTTTAACAACCTTTTCCCTGTAGAGCATTTCAGCAGTCGAATTCAGGGTCTGACCCGGGCGAACGGTAATGATAACCGGGGCCGTGGCGGATTGATCAGCAGGGGTCGAGGCAAACGTTTTAAGTTCGATGAACAGAACGGCTGCAAGACTTAAGACGATGAAAAAAGAAATTCCAATAAACAGCAGCGCTTTATTCAAAACAGATGGCACTCCTCCGTCAGAATGACAATATCAACAATCCGTGGTTGAAAAGCCTTCAATTTGATTGATGCGGTAAAAAGTAGGTTCCTGTCTATAAGCATATTCGAAAATGCTATCTTTTGTCAAAAGCCGAATGTCTGTGCTGCTGATTATTGGACCCTTTTGCTTGACAACAAGATCATTACTTTATAGGTTTAAACCCCGTAAAGTCAAATGGGTAGGGCCTTATAAAAATTGAATATTTTTCCAGTCTGGATAGTATCTCAATCATGGCATAGTTCAATGTTGCGCAGGGGCGCAGCCCCCGCTTTTGACCCGATGATGCGAAATTAAACGCCGATAAGACAGTGGCTCGGATGGTGAGAGGATACGGCTATGGGCAAACCTAAACTGAAACAACACCATATCAACCGGGATTGGTGCAAGGGCTGTGGCATTTGTGTAGAATTTTGCCCCAAAAAAGTATTGGAACTGGATGATACCGATAAAGTCATTGCAGCCCGGTCGCAAGATTGTATCTGCTGCAAACTGTGTGAACTCCGATGCCCGGATCTGGCTATCGGAATAGAAATAGAAAAATAGGGTACCGAAATGAGTGATAACAAAAAGTTTGTTCAAGGCAACGAGGCTTGTGTGGAAGGGGCCTTATATGCGGGCCTGGATTTTTATGCCGGCTATCCGATTACCCCCTCAACCGAAATTGCCGAACTGCTGTCTTACCGCCTCCCGCAATCCGGCGGCAAGTTTATTCAGATGGAAGATGAGATCGCATCAATATGTGCCATCATCGGCGCTTCGCTGACCGGTCGCAAAGTCATGACCGCCACCAGTGGTCCCGGTTTCTCGCTGATGCAGGAAGCCCTGGGTTATGCAATCATGACGGAGATTCCATGCGTTATTGTTAATGTTCAGCGCGGCGGCCCCTCCACCGGGATTCCAACCCATGGCAGTCAAGGCGATGTCAACCAGGCCCGCTGGGGAACCCATGGCGATCACGCCATCATTGCCATGACGGCGTCCAATCACCAGGATGTATTTGCAGTTACCGTGGAAGCCTTCAACCTGGCTGAAACCTATCGGACCCCGGTGATCCTTTTATTTGACGAGGTCGTGGCCCACATGCGCGAGCCTGTGATAATTCCCGAAGCGGGCGCCATTCCGCTGGTCGAGCGTCTGCGCACCTCGGTCAAAGAAGGGGTGGATTATCATCCCTATTTGCCCCGGGAAGACGGGCGGCTGCCCATGTCAGATTTCGGCGGGGTTCACCGCTATAATGTCACCGGTCTGTTTCACGATATGTGGGGGTTCCCCTCCACGGAGCCCCGGGTGGTGCATGGTTTGCTGCGTCATCTGGTGGATAAGCTCGAGAATCGAACCAATCAAATTGCGCGCTACAAAGAATATTATCTGGAGGATGCCGAACATTTGCTGATCTCTTATGGGTCGGCGGCCCGCTCAGCGCGACACGTTGTGGAAAACCGGCGCATGCGGGGAGAAAGACTCGGCCTACTTGAGTTGCAAACGTTGTGGCCGTTTCCTGAGGATATAATCCGAGACAAATGCGTTCATGCTAAATCGGTAATTGTCGTCGAGTTGAATATGGGACAAATTTTAAGTTCGGTGAAAATGGCCGTGGATGAGCCGCAGAAGGTATTTCTTGCCAATAGAATTGACGGTGTTTTTATCACCCCGGAAGATATTTTGAATATTTTACGCCTGATCCGTGGAAAGGGGGTTTGACAAATGGCAGTTAAAGATTACTTGCGCGAACGGTTTTTCCCGCATCTGTGGTGTCCCGGCTGCGGCCACGGCATGGTACTCAACGGCTTGCTACAGGCCGTTGAGAAATTGGGCATGAGCAAAAACGAAATTGTCATGGTCTCGGGCATCGGCTGTTCTGCCAGAATCAGCGGTTATGTCGATTTTCACACCCTGCACACCATCCACGGCCGGGCCCTGGCGTTTGCTACCGGCGTGAAAATGAGTCGGCCGGAGCTAAACCTCATTGTGCCCATGGGGGATGGCGATGCTCTGGCCATCGGCGGCAACCACTTTATCCATGCCGCCCGTCGCAATATCGATATTACGGCCATCGTGATGAATAACCGCATTTACGGGATGACCGGCGGCCAGTTTTCCCCTCTGTCGGGGGAAGGCATCCAGGCCACCACAGCCCCTTTTTCCAATATTGACTACAGCTTTGATGTTGTGGAACTGGCCAAAGCAGCCGGGGCTACATTTGTGGCCCGCACAACCAGTTACCACGTGCAGCAAATTACAGATATTGTCAGGAAAGCCGTTCTACACGAGGGTTTTGCGGTGGTGGAAGTCCTAAGCCAGTGCCCGACATATTTCGGACGAAAAAACAAAGCCGGTGATGCCGTGGATATGGTCAGGTGGTTTAAGGACCACACCACGCCCATCGGATCCAAGGCCAAGACGGAAAATCCGGATCTGATCGAGAGAGGCATCTTCGTACAAAAAGAAAGCCCGGAATACTGCAGCGAATATGATAAGGTCGTCGAACGGGCAATGGCGACGGTGCGATAGCAACTTCGGGGGAAGATCATCGATCGCTGATCGCTTCATATTTCACAGGATGTGTTAAAAAAATGAACATCGAACATCGAACGTCCAACATCGAAAGTTGAACGAGAAAAGCTGAGATAACAGAACACCGCTCCAGAAATACTGCATAATATTTTTAGGATCTTGAACGTTGGGCGTTCAGGGTCGATTTTCAATCTTTTGTAAGTTACACCTCTTAGTGGTCAGCTTTGACTATAGCATTCGCAAGCCCTAACAATGATTTTAGGAGAGCTATAAGTATGGAAAGACTCAGGATGGTATTTTCGGGATCCGGGGGTCAGGGAGTTATCACGGCGGCCATCATTCTGGCCGAAGCAGCCGCACTGCATGAAGGCCTGAATGCCGTGCAATCTCAATCTTATGGTGCCGAAGCCCGCGGCGGTGCAACCCGATCCGATGTCATTATCTCGGATTCGACCATAGACTATCCCAAGGTTATTCAGCCCAATTTGCTGGTGTGTCTTACCCAGGACGCCTATAACAAATTTTACGACATCATTCGACCCGGCGGATTGCTGATCACCGATACACGCTACGTCAAGACCCAAAAAAAAGTCGATGCCCAGCAAAAGGAAATGCCGATATACAACAGCGTCATGGAAAAAATCGGCAAACCGATTGTGTTTAACATTGCCATGCTGGGCGCATTGATCAGTTTAACCGACCTGGTTTCACCCGAGTCAATTATGAAGGTGCTTGAGAAAAGAATTCCCTCTGATTTTCTAGATATGAACCGCCAAGCCCTGGATCTAGGCCTGGCGCTGGGGGCGGAATTTAAAACCTGATAAATTTGTAAGAAAAGCAAACCGCAAAATTTCGAAGGTAGGTTTCGCTCGCGCAGCACAGGCGCTCCCACTGCGTCAGGCGGCTGCGCGACGAGTGCGCCGCGTGTCGCTCAGTCTTTTTTAAAAACAGACAGAATGCATTCCTTCGACATGCAGCATTCGAAATTCGCTATTCGTCCTACCATAGCCTCACGGCATGCTCTTCCGGAAGGCCGGCCGCCTTGATTTTTTTGACCACCGACGCGATATCATAGGATAAAAATCTGACGTCAAGTGAATTTGCCAGCGAATCCCAGATGACATATTTGGCATTGTTGCTAGAATCCCTGGGCTGTCCGACACTGCCAACATTGATAATATATTTTTTATCCGGCTCCAGGCGGGATAATCCTTCAGGAAGCGTTTCGTATTCTATGTCCTTTCCATCATAGCCGATGATTTCAAGGGTGTGGGTATGACCGATAAAACATAGTCTTTCCGCCATCTCCTCAAAAGCTTCCTGCTTGCGGCCCTCAGATACCTGATACACATAAATCAACGGAGAATCCGGAGGAAACCCATGTACAAAGCGACAGCCATAGGATGTGATAACCGGTTCGAATTGTGAAATGTGGCGAAGGGAAGCCTTGCTGAGTTTATTCCGGGTTTTAATCAGCGATTTGCGGGCGGCCGGATTGAACCAGTTCAGATATTCCTCATCATTGACGGCCAGTTCGTGATTGCCCTGCACAGAAGGGATATTAAGGGCTTTGATCTTTTTTATCACCCGATCCGATTCCGGGCCGTATCCGATGTTGTCGCCCAGACTGATCACGGCATCTACATCGGATGAGTCGATATCCTTGATGACCTGCTTGAGGGCATCAAAGTTGCCGTGGGCATCTGAAAAAATGGCAAGTCTCATCGCAGTAAATTAAAATACCAGTTGATCAATTGTGTACCGAAAAAGATATAAGCAATGGCGCCGATGGATAAGAAGGGACCAAAAGGTACGGCCAGTTTCATGCCCTTGCGCGACTGCAGCATAACCGCAAAACCTGCCAGCGTTCCCGCCAGCGAAGCGACAAAGATGGTAAAAAATACACCCTGCCACCCCACGATCGCACCGATCATCGCCAGCAATTTGATGCAACCAGAAACAAACTTCCGCCGCCAGCCAGGATGCCGAGCAAGGCGTCTTTGTATGTTATTGCCGGTAGGGCAAAGCTGGCCGCAAAACAGATGGGTATCCCCGGAAGGGTGATCACATCCGGTATGATGCGGTGATCGATATCGATAAAGGTGACCGTCAGCAAAGCGGCAATGAAGACGTAATATATCAATGTTGCGATGTCCAGGCCGAATTTCATGTAAATTCCCAGGGCGAACAGGCCGCCGAGCAACTCAACTATCGGATCAGGGTATCACAATTGGGGCATTTGGAGCGCGGATGAACAATCGATTGGGAAGCCGGCAACCGGTATATGCAAACGTTGAGAAAACTGCCAATACATAGACCGATGAGGAAGATGAAAATCTCTATGAGATACGGAATCATACGTTCTCCTTACTTATTCTTATATTTTGGCATGTTTTGTAAAAAAAACAAAGTGATATTGTCAAAAATCGGATATGTATTATTATTAGAGGTTAAGCGTTTCTCTACATCGCTTGCTTTTTATCCAAAAATTCTTGCCGCCTGATGGAAAAAGCCGATTAGATGCAAAAACAACGCCTACTTTGATTAGAAAAACCTGTGATTACAGGGTATTAAAAGAGGAAAAATGGCCGAAACCGATAAAGATGACCTTATCAGCATTCTCGAGGATGACGATCCGGATGCTGAAATACCCGGGATCCTTCCCTTAATGCCCGTACGCGATGTCGTTGTTTTTACGGACATGGTGCTGCCTTTGTTTGTGGGGCGTGAAAAATCAGTCCGTGCAGTTCAGGAGGCTGTGGCCAAGGAAGGCTTTCTATTCCTTGCGACTCAGATGGATCCTGCCATTGAAAATCCGGGTACGGACGAGATTTTTAACACCGGCACGATCAGCCGGGTGCTGCGCATGCTGAAACTTCCGGACGGCAGCGTCAAGATCTTGGTTCAGGGGTTCGCCAAAGCCAAAATTGTAAATTATACCAGCCGACGGTCCGTGTATCGCGTCAAGTTTGAACGGATGGTAGAGCCGGCCGTCGATAAAATCAGCCTGAAAACCGAGGCGCTGATGCGAAACGTCCGGGAGCATTGTGAGAAAATTTTAGTCCTGCGCGGGGAGATGTCCGGTGATGTCATCACGGTATTGCAAAGCATAGAAGAGCCCGGCAAACTGGCGGATCTGGTTGCGTCCAATCTCAGGTTGAACATCGAGGACAGCCAGCAACTGCTGGAGATCGTGGATCCGAAAAAGCGCCTGAAAAAGGTCAATGACCTCCTTGCCAAAGAGGTCCAGCTGTCTACCATGCAGGCTAAAATTCAGGCCGAAGTTAAAGAAGAGATGTCCAGGAGTCAGCGGGACTATTTTTTGCGCGAGCAGGTGCGGGCCATAAACAAGGAGCTGGGTGAAGCCGATGACAGCCTGCTGGAGCTGGAAGATTATAAAAAGAAAATCAAACGCGCCCGCATGCCCAAGGACGCCGACAAAGAGGCTGCCAAACAATTAAAACGCCTGGAGCAGATGCACCCTGAATCAGCCGAGTCAACCGTGGTGAGGACCTATCTGGACTGGCTGGTGGACATGCCCTGGAGCCGATCGTCCAAGGATGTCATCGACATCAAAAAGGCGCAACAAATTCTGGATAAGAATCACCACGGGCTTGATAACGTCAAGAAAAGGATATTGGAGTATTTAAGCATCCGCAAGCTCAACCCAAAGAGCAAGGGCCCCATCCTGTGTTTCGTGGGACCGCCGGGGGTCGGAAAAACATCATTGGGACAGGCGATTGCCAGGGCGTTGCATCGCAAATTTGTTCGAATATCGTTGGGCGGAATTCGCGATGAAGCTGAAATTCGGGGACACCGCCGCACCTATATCGGGGCCCTGCCCGGTCGCATCCTGCAGGGTCTGAAGCAGTGTCAAACGAACAATCCGGTATTTATGATGGATGAAATCGATAAACTGGGCGCTGACTTCAGGGGGGATCCCTCGGCAGCGCTTCTTGAAGCCCTGGATCCGGAACAGAATTCAGCTTTCAGTGACCATTTTTTGAATTTGCCCTTCGACCTGTCACGGGTAATGTTTATTCTTACCGCCAACACAACTGATACCATACCGTCAGCCCTGCTGGATCGCATGGAAGTCATTAACCTGGCCGGATACACCCAGGAAGAGAAGGCGGCCATTGCTTTCAAGCATCTGCTGCCGCGTCAGATCAAAGAAAAGGGTCTAAAAGCCAGGACCCTGACGATTAGCGCCGGCGCCATGGAGCAGATTATATGGGAATACACTGCTGAAGCCGGATTGAGAAATCTTGAGCGTGAGATTGGTACCATCTGCCGCAAAGCAGCCCGCCAAATCGCTGAGAACAGACAGAAAAAATTTCAGGTAACCCGGCTTAATTTACATAAATATTTAGGGGTTGCCAAGTTCATTCCGGAAATGGACCAGGAGCAAAGCCAAATCGGGCTGGCAACCGGTCTGGCCTGGACCCAGGCTGGCGGTGAAGTGCTGTATGTTGAGGCCTCTCTGATTGGCGGAAAAGGGGAGTTGATCGTCACCGGGCAACTGGGAGAGGTGATGCAGGAGTCCGCGCGGGCAGCTTTGACTTACACCCGGGCGAACATGGCCCGATTCGGCGCAAAAAAGCAAAGCTTTGATGACCTTGATATCCATATCCATGTGCCGGCGGGTGCAATTCCCAAGGATGGGCCTTCGGCTGGCATCGCCATGGCCACCGCACTGATTTCAGCGCTGTCGGGCCGGGCCGTGCGAAACGATGTCGCCATGACAGGTGAAGTCACGCTGAGAGGCCGGGTTTTGCCGATCGGCGGATTGAAAGAAAAGGCGCTGGGAGCATTGCGGGGTGGCATCCGCAAGGTCATCTACCCCGCGAAAAATAGAAAAGACCTGGCCGAGATCCCCACCAAGATCAAACGCCGACTGGAATTTATCCCGGTTGTGAGTATGGAGGAGGTGCTGGAGGTGGCACTGCTGAAAAAAGGAAAATAACTCGACGGTTATCCCAATTGCCGATTTTAGAGTTCATGACCAATTGGTATCATACGTAATATAAAAATAGGTTTCAGGTGTCAGTGTTCAGGTGTCGGCGTTTTCGGTTTCCAGCCCCGACACCTGACGCCTTAATGCCTCAATAAAGGTTGCCTGCTGTATACAAGGCCTTTAACGAACTAAACGATCCTAACGGTCAAAACGATCCCAACATGAAAATCCTTGCCTTAGATACGGCGACTTCGAGCTGCAGCGTAGCGATCATGGATAACGGGGTGGTGAGGGCAGAATTAACATCGGCACCTAACCAGACCCATTCTAAACATTTGGTGACCATGATCGACACCGTCTGTGGCATTTGCAGATTAGAAATAGCCGCCATGGATGGATTTGCCGTAACCCTGGGACCGGGATCTTTTACCGGCTTGCGAATTGGCATCAGTACCATCAAAGCGTTGGCGTGGTCGCTGAAAAAGCCGGTGGTCGGGATTTCAAGCCTGGATGCCCTCGCCTGGCAAAGTATACCTGGCCCCTATCCGATATGCACGCTGCTGGATGCGCGCAAACAGGAGGTTTACTGTTGCCGCTATCATTACGAGAATGGTGAACTTAAAAAAGATGGTCCTGAGCAAGTTCTCGCGCTGGCAGATGCCATCAGCGAGATACGCAAACCCTGTTTATTCGTCGGCAACGGCGCCGCCCTATATCAAAAGGAGATCATCGATGCACTGGGAGCGCTGGCCCATTTTGCCGGTCGGAATCATGATAGCATTCGGGCCTCGGCGGTGGCCGGTTTAAGCCTTAACCGCTTTATGCAGGACCAGGCCGATGACGTCGCGCTGCTGATTCCTCACTATATCCGCAAATCCGACGCAGTGCTGCATCGAAAAAAAAGATAATTCTTTACCCTGGAAATTGTTTTTTGGTGCCTGTCGTTTTCAAGATTTGCATTAAACAAGTAGCGACTTTCTTACAGAAAATCGACCACCTGATAAAATCACGTAACTTCGGAAATTAACAGGATATCCTTGACAAGAAAGCGGATTACTGCTAACCATAAAAATTTATGCTCAGTTGATTATAGCGGTCCATGTTCACCACTACCTGATGGGGTGCCAAAATCCCGTATCAGGCGTTATTTTTTGGGTTAATGGTTAATGGATAAATTTGCGAGATCTGACCCGCCGAGTCAAACAGCGTTTCCGGTGGCGCGTGCCGGCTATCCGTTTATATGTGTTGCCGCCTTTACGACTGCAGTTCTGGCATTGCTGGGGCTTACCTCCCTCACGCTGATTGGATTGGTGATAACCTTTTGTATCTGTGGGTTTTTCAGAGATCCTGACCGGGTTATCCCCGTCGCCAAGGGCGCGGTGGTATCACCGGCTGACGGAAAAGTTATCGCCGCAGGCCTAGTGAGCGACTGTCCGCTATTAAGCGGTGAGTCCATGAAAATCAGCATCTTTATGTCGGTGTTCAACGTGCATGTTAACCGTGTGCCCCATAACGGTCGGGTCAAGGAGATAGACTATTATCCCGGGAAATTTTTTTCGGCCAATCTCGATAAGGCTTCCGAACAAAACGAACACAACGCGGTTTTAATCGAGATGGAAGATGGAAAACCCATGTGTGTTGTCCAGATTGCCGGTCTGATTGCCAGACGCATCATTTGCCATATAAAGCCGGGTGATCAAGTGATACGCGGCCAGCGGTTCGGACTGATTTGTTTCGGCTCCCGATTGGATGTGTATTTGCCGGCCGACATAACCCTAAAAGTGGCCGTTGGCGACCACGTAAAAGCGGGTACATCAATACTGGGTCAATTTACATAGAAGTGGTTTCAAAATCCAATCCTGCCTGTAATGTAAAGATACGCATATTTTCGCAAATATTTATCATAGATCAACTTTGAGCGTTCGATCCAAGCAGGCGTTTATTTCATTGCGGAAGAAAGGGACCGATAAGATGTCTGAGAAGAAAGTTAACGTCGCCGTTGCGGGCGCAACCGGAGCGGTGGGCAATCAAATGATTCGTTGCCTGGAGGAAATGGACTTTCCGGCGCGATCCGTGAAATTTTTGGCTTCGTCACGTTCGGTGGGCAGAACCTTGCGTTACAAAGGAGAGGTGGTCGCCGTCGAAGAGCTCAAAGAAGACTCGTTCAAAGGCATGGACATCGCCCTTTTTTCAGCCGGTGGCGGAACCAGCGAGAAATATGCGCCCTGTGCGGCCAAGGATGGGTGCGTGGTGGTGGACAATTCAAGTGCCTGGCGCATGGACCCTGAGGTGCCGTTAATCGTTCCCGAAGTGAATCCCGCTGCGATTGCCCAATACAAGAATAAAGGAATCATTGCCAATCCCAATTGCTCAACAATTCAGATGGTGGTGGCGCTGGAACCGATCTATCGAGAGTACGGCATCAAGCGTATTGTCGTGTCCACCTATCAGGCGGTCTCCGGCACGGGTAAAAAAGCCATCGATGAACTCTTTGATCAAACCCGGGCCATGATTAATTTTTTAAGCTATGAGAAAAAGGTTTATCCCCACCCAATCGCATTCAACTGTTTGCCGCACATTGATGCATTTTTGGACAACGGCTATACCAAGGAAGAAATGAAGATGGTCAATGAAACCAGAAAGATCCTGGAAGACGATACCATCGGCGTGACGGCAACCACCGTAAGGGTTCCGGTCTTTTTTGGCCACTCTGAATCCGTTAATGTGGAAACCCGCAAACCCGTATCGGCTGCGGATGTGAGAGCCCTGCTGGAGCAGGCTCCCGGTATCAAAGTCGTCGATGATCCGCTTCACAATCAATACCCGTTGGCAACCGATGCAGCCGGACAGGATTTAACCCTTGTGGGTAGGATCAGAGATGATGAGTCCATTGACAATGGAATCAACATGTGGATTGTGGCAGACAACATCCGCAAAGGGGCTGCAACCAATGCCGTGCAGATCGCCAGGGTTTTGGTGGACGATTATTTGTAAAAAAACAATCATCATTTCCGGCTCTGCCGGATGAGGAGTATTAAATTGGATCGAGTACCGGTTACCCAGGAAGGGTATGACGCTCTGAAAAAAGAGCTGGAAAAGCTGAAACGTGTTGAACGACCCCAAAACATAAAAGCGATTGAAGAGGCACGCGCCCATGGTGATCTCAGCGAAAATGCTGAATTTCACGCTGCCAAGGATAGACAGGGTTTTATTGAGGGTCGGATCGGTGAATTGGAGTTTAAATTAGCATCGAGCGGTATTCGGTTCCAGAGTCTTGTTGGAGAATATAGACACCGGCGAGGAAGTCGAATACAAACTGGTAGGGCCGGATGAATCCGACATCGCCAAAGGGCGCATTTCGATATCGTCGCCATTGGGCAAAGCCATTCTGGGTAAAAAACCCGGCGACGAATTGATGCTGGTGGTGCCCGGCGGCAAGCGGCTATACGAGTTGGTGGAAATCCTGTAATCGCCGTTCAGGGTTCAAGGTTTAGAGGTTTGAGGTCTGAGGTTAGAGGTTGGAGGCAATTTTTAAACTGCAGCGGTTCAGCCTCCAACCTCGAACCTCCAACCTTTATCCGCACACAGTGCGCTGAACCCTGAACGGAGGTCATTGCGTGGCACGTATCACAATTGAAGATTGTCTGAAGAAAGTTGAAAATAGATTCTTGCTCGTCAACATGGTGGCCAAACGGGTACGGCAGATCCGTGAAGGATCGGATTATCTCGTAAGTTCACCTAAAAATGAAGACATTGTGGTCTCACTGCGAGAAGTCGCCGCTGGAAAGGTTGTATCGCAGGAGGCCGAGTCGCAGGAAAAGGCGACCGAATGAAAAGCTCTTATTGAGGAAAAAGCGCTCAATAGGGCGTTAATCCGCCTTGGCGGACTGGTTTTTCGTTATTTGATGGGTTGTTTTCAAATCCGCCCGAGATGGATTACAGCCGCAACGTTTCAAGCACTGACGTGCTTTTGCCTTCCCGACCTCCGGTCGAAAATCCAAGCACCCGCTTTGCGGGTGGACGTTGACTCGGAATGGCTGGTTTCTCAGGCTCACGGCTAATTACGAATAACCGATAACTGCAATGCCGAAAGTACCCAGCACATATAAAGCGTTAAACCGGTCCATGGGCAAGGCCCTGCACCGCTACCAGATGATTGCCGACGATGATCGAATTGTGGTTGGGGTTTCAGGTGGTGCGGACAGCTTAACGCTGTTGTGGATGCTGAACGAACGGCTAAAACGGGTACCCATCACCTACGAGCTGTTTGCGGTCTACATTGATCCGGGTTATGAAGGCAGCTTCGGAGAGTCCCTGGAATGGTATGGTGCCAAGCTGGGCGTGCCCATCCGGGTTGATTACACCGATTACGGGCCCTACGCTCACAGCCCTGCGAATCGTGAAAACCCTTGTTTTTTATGCTCACGGTTGCGCCGCAAACGGTTGTTTGAAATCGCCGATGAACTCGTCTGCACCAAGCTGGCCCTGGGACATAACAAGGATGACATCATTGAAACCTTGTTTATGAATATTTGCTACGCAGGCGAAATCAGTACGATGGTGCCTTCCCAGACCTTTTTTCAGGGAAAATTCACGGTCATCCGGCCGCTGGCATTTGCCGATGAGCAGCTTATCAGAAAGTTTGCCCGGGATCAAAAATTTCCTGAATTTATCAACCCATGCCCGAGTGCCGGCTATTCCAAGCGCCAAGAGGTGAAAAATTTTCTGAAGCAGCTTTACCGTACCAATAAAAAAGTCAAGGGCAACATATTCAGGGCCATGAGCCACGTTAATACCGATTATCTTTTGTAGACCAGGAGCTTTAGCCGAGAGATGAAGGACATCCAGAGCCAGCCTGATTTTCGTAAAATACCCATTGATAAGGTTGGGATAAAAAATCTAAGATATCCCATCACCGTACGAGACCGCCGGGATGGATTCCAGCACACCATTGCCACCATCAATATGTTTGTAGATCTGCCCCACAACAACAAGGGCACTCACATGAGCCGATTTGTCGAATTGCTGCATCTGCTGCGCCCCGATGTCTCGCTGGAGAAGTTTTCGGTAATCCTGGAAAATATGAAAAAGCATTTGAATGCCGCTTCGGCCCATCTTGAAATGACCTTTCCCTATTTTATCGAAAAAGCTGCTCCCGTCAGCACCTCGCCGGGATTGATGGACTACACGTGCAGTATCCGCGGTTCCAGTGATGCCAACGGTCGGGTCGATCTCGTTTCGGAAGTTGTCGTGCCCATATCATCAGTATGCCCTTGCTCCATGGAAATCAGCGAAAACGGCGCTCATAACCAGCGGGGTGAAGTGAAACTGTGCACGCGCTTTAAAAAATTTATCTGGATGGAAGATATGATCGAGCTGGTGGAATCGTCGGCATCCTGCGATGTTTTCTCGGTTTTAAAACGGGTTGATGAGAAATCGGTGACCGAAAAGGCTTTTGCAAACCCGAAATTTGTTGAAGAAAAAGGCTTTTGCAAACCCGAAATTTGTTGAAGACATTGTCCGTGACGTCGCCAAAAAGCTCAACGCTGACGATAATATCACCTGGTTTTCGGTGAGTGCCGAGAATTTCGAATCGATTCATAACCATAGTGCGTATGCCAGCATCACCTCTGGGTAAGATATTCGGCTTTGTAAAATGCCCATCTGCTGCGTTACGCTCGCCTTTCGTCATTCCAAGCGTACTGGTCGTACGCCTCACTCCTCAAGACTCGCAAGCCTTGCATATGAACTTGTTAGGGCGCCTTATTTATCAACCGATGGAATAATTGGAAAAACGTCTCAAGCCTAGCACCAAATCAGAACGAATTCCTTCATTAGTCCTTCAATCTAAAATTTTGATTAGCTGGCGCATGATGGGGCGGGTGGATTTGCCCGGGGTATTGACCATGACGACGTAACGATATCTCCCGCCATTTTGGCTGGCAACATATCCGGCGCGGGTGTTTATGCCATGCAGGGTGCCGGTTTTATAAAAATCCCTTCCCTGTTGGCGCAGCAGCACATAGTTGGGCTCAAACGCCTCCAGCACTCGCATCATTTGTCGGGCCGAAACCCGATTATGCCTGTATATTCCCGAGCCTTCCGCAACTTCCAGGTCTTCGAGCGCCAGTTCTCTGGCGGCGTAAGCCAGCGCGGCCTCAACCCCCTTTTCCAGGTTACCGGGAGGACCATAGGCTTTGATGCCGGCCGAAATGAGCAGTTGATTGGTGGTAAAATTGTTGGAATGCTCAAGCAGCCCGGCGATAATTTCAGTCAACGTCAGACGGGAGGGATACCGGAAAATGAGTTTATCGTGG
>WOR8_10003336_pt1 | contig 15686 bp, 20 predicted proteins | sample DeeMarSeWOR38_10_FD_19890 | JGI IMG/M metagenome (IMG submission 19890) | reverse complement strand
GTAGGACTATTATACTCCTTAACTGCAGCACTAACCATGTCAATAGTTAACCAACCTTTCATTAAGAATTTACCCAATAGGCTACCAAACTTATCTGCGTCAATATCTATCTGCTGCATGGCTCTTTTATTCTGAGCTAACTCATCATAATAATCTTTTGCATTTGCCATCTGCTCAGATATCTTATCTGCAGTTTCTTGGTCAGCAGTACCTGTGTGTTTTCTCACCCAGTCTCCTAACTGTCCCACCATAAATGATTCACTTTCATGAACGTAAACACCAAAGGTTGCTCCAAACTTAATCATCTTATTGTATGAATTAACAAACGCATACATCATAGATAGATCAGGATCATCATTATAGTCTACAATGAATTTACCAATTGCTTCTTTAGCATCTGTTGTACACTTATATAGCTCATGCTTTATACCAAATCCGTTATTTGCTAACTCTTGTTGTATTGTATTAATAACAAACTGATGTGATATAACTGTGTACGTACTTGTTGCCACAGGCAACGGGGCGTTAACCAGGACAGACCTGGCAACGTTTCCTAATTTTCTAGGCATAACTTTAATTTTAAAATAAACTTAATTGAATTTTGAACAGCTCAGGTTGCATGGCTTTTATCTCTCTATTGATTTTATCTAGATAAAAGTTGTAATCTATATTGTATTCCTCCCAAGCTTTCTCTTCATATACATTGAATATGTGTTGTAACCATCTACCGGCTACCACATTTATTTCTCTGTCATCACCAAGGTTTCTCTTGATTATCTTATCACCTTCTTTAGACACTAGATATCTAAGGGTCTTTTGTAAAGGTTCCGTAATAACTATACCATCTTTAACATAAGTTTTCTGAAACTTCCAATTACCTCTGATCTTTGCTTGACCACAATAATCAAAAATGTTCTTGTTAGTTTTCAGGTACTCTTCAGGTTTAGTCCCGTGGACAAAGAAATCAAACAGTGCCTTAGCAACTACTGTGAAACTTTTGTTCTTATGTAAAGGTTTGTCTATTTCAAATCTACCTTTACACTTAGTTTTGGCATGATAAAATTTACCGTCTTCTTTTTTAAACGGATCTCTTGGATTTGTTTTCTGCAGTTCTAAGAAAGTATCACGGTCAACTTCTTTGTACTTAAATACACCAATGTAATTGTTTACATCAGGTACAATCAGTTTCTGATACTCATCATGCTCTAGCTGCAGGTTAGTTACTTCTTCCCATTCTTTACAAACTTCTAAATAGATGTCTTTGTATTTCTTAGGAATCATCATTTCTAGACCGTCCGTGTTTTGCATAATAGGAATGCAACCCGGCACTTTTTCCGCCAGGTTCACATACAACATCATCAAACTAAGCTGACCATTAATAGTAATACGCATAGTGAGTTCAGGATCATACAAGAAACTGTTCTCATCATTACTTAAACCGTATGTACTATTTAGGATAATTTTGTATACATAGTTTCTAGGATCTGTTTTAGGAATCTTTTTCCGCTCATCAAAGAACCATTCATACAGTTTACAAAATTCTTGCTTAGGTAAATGTGCAGGAGCCCAACCATTTCTAATAGCTAAGTTAGGATAGAAACTGGTAACATCTGATGACATGATTGTCATATGTTCTTCAGGTTCATATATACCTCTCTTAGCACCGTGGACACCACCCAAACCAAAGTCTGTCTGAACTCCTCTATACTTAACTGAATAAGAGAATGCACCTTTAGTATGCATACCATTAATCACTAGATCTTTAAACTTACTAAGCAGGTCTTCAAACTCAGGAACTCCATTGAAGTTTATGTATGGAAGAATAATATCCCGCACATGTATTTCTCTTCTGTAAGTTCTTAGTTGTTTTAACTCATACTTAGATATACCAGTTTCTTTCTCTAGGAAGTATAAAAATAGTTCTTTAGATATCCGTGGTTCAGATGCACTAAACAATGGTATGTTGTACTCTTCTGTAAGATCCCGTCTTAACCGGATCTCCTTAGCACAGAGAGTCATAATATGTTTAGTACTGCTAACATCATTCCTACAATACTTTGCTATTTCTTGTAGCTGTGGTACTGTTTCAATCTTAGTTGTATGTTCTATTGGCATGTCTTGTACATTATGCCAATCCATATTACATTGTATCCATTTCAGAGATGAACTCTTTGCAGGATTGTCCCAGTGATTTAGTTTAAATATATCTATCTGTTTTATTGATAGATTCTTTTCACTATACTCTTGGAACTCACCCTGAGTCATTCTGTTGATACAGTCCTGAGCTTTTGCATAAATCTTTTCAGCAGCTTTCTCTCCACTAACGTTCATTAACATGTCCCTATTACGTAGTATATACTCTGTAATCTGACTGTCAAATGCTAAACCATTAAAGGATATGTGCCACTGATTAAATTGTATGTTCTCATCAAAAAAATCCAGGAGTTTATCTAAATCATTCCGCAACTTACCTACAGTAAATACCTTTACCTCATCTGTTTTGTAATGCTCAAACACTCCAAGAAAACAGTTGGACAAAGTCTCATAGTCCATTACGTAATGATTCATCTACTTAAGTTTTAAATTAGAAATTTCTTTTCTGACTAAGCCGCCAAAGGTGTAATCATTACCCTCTTGTTTAGAGAGTCTGATTATTCTTACGGCAAGCTTAATTAATTTAACTAGTCTTACCATAGTACAAAATAAAAGAGGAGCCTGTATAATACAAACTCCTCTTAAGATTATTTATTAAAGGGGCTTACCGTCTGCGCCTACTAATGAAGGTTGCTCAACAGCCATGATTGTAGGCTCTTTGTCAATCTCACGTAGGAACTTGCTGTAGTCATATGTATCTGCATTAACTGCAAACTGCTTGATGAAACTTTCCTGCTCATCTTTCTCTACAATGTAATACTCATGTAAAACATTTAAGGTAGTACGCTGTTCTTTATATGATTTACCATTAGCTCTGACTTTCTTTGACGGCATTGGGTTACCATCTTCATCTAAGCGCGGTACCATCTGAAAGTTTTCTTTAGATGTTTTACCTATAACAACTAGTAATGTTGTACTAGGATCATAAATTACCTCACTATAAGGACACTCATTATTTACTGGGATTAATTTAAATGTGTCTTTGTCAGACCAGTAGCTGGTAATCAGCAGCATGTTTTTACCGTATTCCATATTCTTTATAAATTATTAATAGATTCAAAGTTAACAACTTTAGATTTAATTTCAAGATCTTCTTTAGATAAATCTGGTAATGAACACAATTCACCTACCTGTTGTAACAATGATTTTTCCACGTCAAGTATCTTAGCATAATCTCCATAATACTTCTCAGGGTATAGATAACTTTCTATATATGCATGATGCTTACTATGGTTTCTGAAGAATAAAAGAACTTTTCTTTTATACTCATCATTAAGCATTGAATACTTACCGTTAATTATTTTCTTGTATTCTGATTTAAAACTGCTAAAGTCAAAGACATATGCACCATTATTATCTGCAAGTTCAAAGAACCCGTCAAATAAACTGTGGTTTATAAGTTTCTCCTCAAAGCTTTTAAATTCTTTGTCATCCCGTAAATGATATACTATAATAAACTTATAATCATTTAGTGAATATACATCTTTCCAAGTCATATATGTTTGAACAGGAGTGACACTACTGCCACGTCTGATACCAAGAATAGGATACAAGAACAACCTACTCTTTTGTATATAATTGGGATATATTGTATTTAACCGCATTTTTACATTTTAAAGTTCTACATTTCCTTTAGCATACTCAGCTGGTAAAGTAAAATCTTTGAACTTTAAATGATATTCTGCGTCTAACATTACATCTTCAAATCTCTGTTGCCAAGACTGCCGTGTCTTGTCTGAAACTTTAAATGCATATAACTGATCATACTTATCAAATACAATAAAACGGAACTCAATATTCCATTCATCCGGATCTACTTTTACCTGCTTACTTAAAAAGTTACGAATAAGTTTTAAATAAACAATGGCTTGAAGCCAGTAATTCCAATGATCAACAGATTCTGAAAACTCCTTTAACGCTTTTGACGTTGTCTTAAAGTCATTTACGCGTACAGTTTTAGTAGGTACATCTATAACTACGTTATCTATAATACCTTTAAAACTGTAATCCTTTGACTCTGCATCACATTCTAATGCAAACTCATTGTATACAGCTCTCTTCTTTGGATCATACTCTAAGTCTAATCCAAGAAGCTCTCTGATTTCTGTGTTTGCTTTTACTACCTCAGCTCTTCTTGTACATTTATCTAACAATGCGGAGTCTATGATTGTTTTATCTCCTTTGTTTTTAAGGAAATTAAAATACTCTTCAGTTTTGGGTTCAATGATCTTTGCTATTCTTTTAGCAGGATCTTTGACATTTTGGTGTAAGTTCATATCAGTTAACACTTGGTCAACTTCTGCTTCAAAATCTGACAGGGTAAGAGTGTTGTCCCCCTTCTCCTGGTAAATCTTAAAGACTTCTTCTACAACGGCAATTGTATTTGCACTAGGTAAATTATCTGATGCCACAATGAAGTGATCATCAAAGCGTGCTTTATCTTCAAGCACTAGAAAATGTATAAGAGTACCTTCTAATAAGTACTTCTTAAAATCATCTTCCTTTTGTTTTAATACATATTCCTGGTAAAACACAGCAGGAACTGTAATTAACTTATTAAGGCTGGAGTAACTAAAAGCAAATGGTTTGCTAAAGAACTCCGCCTCAAGTAAGTTTACATCTGTTTCTTTAATTGTCTGTATCATCTTGTAATAATTCTAAACATTCTTTTTTTAATACTGGTCCCTGTGTCCAACAAAGATTATCTGAATTGCTATAGTTAATATAATCTGATGAACATAATGATGATACTAGTTGAGCATTAGCACGGGTAAACTTTTTTTGTTTACGCAATGTAGCAGTAAGTTTATTAATATCCAAACTACTTAGCTCTTTTAAATCTAAATCTAGAAAAGTTAACAAACTTCTGAAGTTTACATGCTGTGCTTCTTTTAAGTTACCTATGTCCTCACCAAACTCTTTTAACAAGAACAATAGATGAACAATACTTTTGTCATAATCACAGTTACTCATAAGCTCCATCATAAGAACTAGATTCTCAGAGTCTTGACTATTACCAAAAGCTCTAAGCTCATTGTACTTAACGTCATCTATGACAAACTGATTCTCATTAAGAACTTTAAGAATATCAGATTCCATGTAGATATCACATGTCATAGCTCTCATCTCTGGTGAATTACTTAAACCAATAAGTTGATTCTCTTGCAGACTCATGCTGTCATACTTAAAAGTCCATCTGTTTTTTATATGCTGACTTAAACTTGTACCAGTACTAGTAAACTGACTAGTCCAATAATAGTCACTCCAAAGTTTCTTACTTACAAAAATCTTTTCTATTGTATTGTTTTGGTAAAACATTTCAAATCTTTGAGGTATCTTATCATCAATTAACTGATTCATAAAGGGCCGCCATTCATTTATATCTACCGGCATACATTTAGGATAAAAGTCAAATGATGTATCTGAACCTTCAAGATTATCTGAAATAAAAGCGGCTGTTGCATTACTAGGTTTATTAGTACAAGAAAAGTTTTCTCTTACTTTAAATCTAGGTACAGAACATCCAGGAAAGAAATATAACTTATCAGATCCTGTGGCTTGCCAACCTGTCTTTACATTGAGAGCACTTTTAATGTTATCTCTAGTAAAACCTTTTACAATTTTCATTTTGATACAACCTTGTACGCTGTCATCATAATCAAATAATATGTAAGTTTTTAAATTCATAAATTTAAATTAAACGGGGGACAGGCCACCATCCCCCGGTAATTATTATTTAGTTGCTAACTCTTGTACTGTAGGATCAAATAGCATCTTCTGGAACTTTTGTTTGTTACCATTCAAGATCTTCTTTACAATATGATACTTAAGATCATCTGTAAATACTTCATCATCCTTTACAAGATATGTAATACGCTGAATAATTTCAGGCGTGATTGGGTTCTTCTCTGCATACAATACAGTGTAGTTAATGAAACGTGTAGTTAAGATACTAGCAATATCTGCTCTGTAATCTGTAGCTGCAGTTCCGCCATTACAAATTGCGCTCATGAGATTGTCCCTTACCGTCTTATCATCTTTACCAAGTAGCATTTCTTTTGGTGTAATGAGTTTATCTAAACGGTTGTTAATAAACGTGGTGAATAGAGTTGCTACTTCCGCGCCTACTGAACCTTCACCTACCATCTGAATCATAGGCAGTGAGTCTTCAAACTTTGGAATAGAACTAATACAGTTAAAGAATGTAGTAATAGATCTTGGATTCACGCGTGAGTTTACAATCTCTGGGTGCATCAAAACAAAGTTGATACATCTACCATCAATAGATTCTTTCTCTGCCCACTCTGCCCAACGTTCATGGTTCCACTTCATAACAACAGAAACAAATCTAGTTCTTTGTGCTACGTCAATAGCATTAACTAGATACTCTCCATCATCTGGATTAGCTGTCAATAAGATGTGCCAATCTTTAGGAAGCTTCCAAGAGATATACTCTTGTCTATCTACTAGTTCCATAACGGCTTGAATGAATCTGATATCAGCACGGTTCCAGTCATCTAGAATAAGAATACCTCCGCCAACTTTATCTGCTATCCATTCAGGTGGACAATAAGACATTCTTTTCTGACCAGTAAAAGTATAACCTTGTTTACTATACTGATCAATAGCATTCTCATCTATCCATAAACATTCACCTTCACCCTCTACAGTTTCAACAACTTTCTTAAGAACTTCTTTACCGTTAGGTAGAGTTATCTTTTTCATTACTTCTTTTTGTGTAGGTGCAGCACCTTCTTTACACATTTGAAACTGTCTAATAGGGAAACCTACTAAGTCACCAAGCTCCTCAATCTGAGCAAGATTTAATTTTACAAGATTCAATTTGTTTTCTTCCGCAATTTGTAGCGCAACACTAGTCTTACCCAAACCAGATTCACCAATAATTTCTGTAGCTACTGGTTTCTTACCTGCTTTTTGTATGTGTCTGTTATTGTCAATAATGTGTTGCAGAAAGTTTTTCATTTCTGCTGAGTCTAAGCTTACTTGATTCATCTTATTTTATAATTCTAATTTAATTACTTGTCCAGGGAGTTCCTCATACGCATCCCCTCTTGATGATAATACCCATAGGATATTACCTTTTGCTCCTTCTGGTGCAGAACATTCACCATCAGTAAAGTAGAATAAACAACTGTATTCTTTCTGATGCTCATTATAATAATCTATAACAGGCTGAAAGTCAGTGCCTCCTCTACCGTGTATCTCTAAATCTTTCTTAGGATCAAACTTTCCTATGTAAGATATAGCAGTATCACATTCTATAATAGTAACATCTGCACCGGTCTTCTTCATGTGATAAAGTTCATTTAGAAACTCTTTCAATTCATTAGTACTCACGGAGCCTGATGTATCTATGGCTGCTAGTATGTGCTTGTGTCTTCTAATCTTAAGACCAGGGTTTTCAGGTAACCTTTTATTGTATTTACGTCTAGACTTCTTTGTATAAGTCTTAACTGATTTACCTGCAAACCTGCGCATATAACCTTTCCAATCAAACTTAGGTGGGTCAATTTGTTTTAGACGTTCTAAAAGTTCTTCAAACTCACCTGGTATTACACCTCTGCTTTTCTGTACTTGATCAGCAACTTGCTCTACTATATGTTTAGTTTGTGATTCTATTAGTTTTTTAGTAGCCTCATCTAACTGTTCTATTTCCTCCCAGTCATGATCAGGGATATTAATCTTCTGACCATTAGGAAGTTCACATTCAGACTCACCATTACTAATAGCATTCATTATGCATTGCATAGTTTCTTCCTGCTCTTGTGCTAACTCCATTAACTTATCATAGTAATAGCGCGTACCTTTACGCTCTTCTAATTCAAGTTCTGGAAAAGTATCCAAGAACATTCCGTCTTCAGGCAGCATGGATCTCTCAATGTATTGATTGATTTCAAGATCCATAGCAATGTTTAGTACTTTCTTGTTTGCATACTTAGTAAAGTTTACAAGATGAAAGAAACCTATATGCAATAACTCATGTTTAAGAACACCTACTTTTTGTTCCATAGGTAAAGATTCCCAGAAGTCTGGATTAATTGCCAGCTCATAGTTAATCTTATTTAATCTAACGCCTGCTGTTGGAAGCTTGTTAGACCATATCTTGTTCAAAGACATCAGGAGTAAACCGTAGAACGGCTCCTTTAACATGAGTTCTTTAGACGCTTTAGCTAAAGATTCTACGTTTGTCATTCTTCATTTTTTAATTTAATTTTCATATCAATACTCTCTATAAAATTGTAACCAAATCCTAAGCATTGATCTGTAAGAAACTTACTAAACTGATTTAAAAACAGTTCCATATTTTCTGTACTATACTTATTTATAAGGATAGCATCAAAGATCTGTTTAAAAGACAAGTTTAAATTCTTACTAGTCTTTGATATTTTTTGTACAAAAGCTAGAGCAAGTGGAGCATGTTCTTCCCACAAAGCAAGCTTTGCTTTACTAAACTTATAAGCAATTAATACAGCAGCCGGGTTATCCTTAACATCATTATTAATAATTGTCAAAGCTACCACCTGATCTTCTACAGTTGAGTCCATCATTTTAATTAAGTTCTCTAACTTATCTTCTGTTATAATCATTAGTCTTCTAATTTTTGAGTTCTAATCATCCATTCAGGCGGATGTGCAGAATTGATATTATCTATCCATTCTTTTGCTGTTGGTATATAACCATAGCAATCTTCTTTTACATGTTGTTCTCCAATATATCTTACATATACCTCTTTACCATCACAGTTGGTAATTGTCATACCAAATCTTTTCTCACATTCAAAGATACCTTCACTGTGATGTCTAAAAATTCTGTGTTTGCTATGTCCATACCAGGCTTTAGTTTCATCAAACCATCTATGAATATCTATATAATCCATTGCTGAACCACCAAACTTTTTAGCTGAGGATTTTGCATGTTGCCAAGGATGTGCCATTAGTCTACTAATTCTTCTTTAAATGAACCTTCATGACCGTAGTATTCTGTCTGTGTATAGTAAGTGTTATTATCTATTATATAACTTAGATCTGATAATCTTAAAGCTATATAACCATAACCACCATCATTATTCCACCAGTCTTCTATATTATTAAGCTTGTCATAAAATAAATCTTCTAGAATTTCTTTTAGACCCGGTACGCAATTATCTATATTTATATGTTCACAAGTCTGTGTTCCGTTATCAAGAGAACCTTCTTCAAAATGTGGCTCATAATCATCACCTAGATAACTATACTCTTCTATTGCTCCAGAGTCACCTCCTCCACAATAATAAGCTACTACATATTCACATCCAGCGTCTTGTAAACTAACCTTTACTTTTAATAAATCATCTGTCTTACTCATAACGTTTAAATTTGTTTATAAAATCTGCCAAGTATGTTGGCGTTTAAATACTCTTCTTTTTCTAGAACCTCTCTTACAAACTGGTATTTAGTTTCTTGATATGTTAACTCTGCTTTAGAATAACATATTTGTATCATATACCTTTTAATAGGGACTCCTGCTTTATGTGCATCCTGAAGAACTTTATTACTACTGTAATAGTTTTCATAACTAGTTTTAGTAACCAGCTCATATTTTTTGGCCCGCTTATCTGTCATAGCAGCTAAAGCTTTTTTACCAAACTTCTTTTTTCTTACTGAATAAAAGTTCTTCTTACCAATATACCTAACAGATTTACCGTCAATGATTGCTTCCATTTCATATACAAATCCTACTGCACCTTCAGGAATCATATCATCTGTAAACTGTTGTGCTTTATATAACCAACTCATGGTAGTTCTTTTATTGTACCTGTCAAAGCTTTGGTAAGTACTGGATAAACTGCAATGCGTGTGTTTGCTATACCGTGAGCCTCTATACAATCCGCTAGATCTTTTTCTAACTTAAGGTGTGCTCCAGGAATATCAAACAACTCTTTGTATGAGATCATGGCCCTAAGACCCGCTTCATCATTATCAAATAGTGTACATACAGCTTCATACTTTTCTTTAATGGTATCTATTACTGACATAGGCAGCTTGGTATTCTCACTGTCTGGTGCAATAGCTTCTGCATTTACAAACCCTAACTTCTTAAAAGCCATAAGATCTTTTAAAGAACTGCATATAACTAGGTAGGGCTTATCAAATTTAAGCTGATCATAACCTTGTGTATAGTTGCATACTTTAAAGAACTTAAAGTCTGTTGAAGTGGGTTGATATATTTTATATAGTGTTCCGTCTTTTTTGAAGTATCCATAAATTCTGACACCTCTGACTGTAACCTTCTTATTAACGCCTTCCTTACTCATAGTAAACTCTGATAAAGGGGACACGTTATACTCCTCCAGAAGCTTAGATGATATTTTATATCTCATCCAATACTTCTTATCAATCTCTGTCCAGTTTCTAATCTTAAATGAATCAATCTGATACCGTGCTCTTTCTTCATAGATAGTTACAGGATACTTACCATTAGATAGTATGTAATCATTGTAATCATTTATGATCTTCTGAGCAGCCTCCCAACGTTTACTATAACCAAAGAGTTCTTTAACAAGAGTTAAGGCATCACCACCTTTACCTGCTGAGAAATCTTTAAACATATACTTGTTATCTCTAAAGAAGATAAACATAGAAGGTTTAGAATCATCCGGATTAAATACTGATTTCAGTTTTACATCTTGTCCGTTTAGAGTTTCAGGTAGAGTTAAATAGTATTGAAAAGGCCACGCAGCTGGCACCTCTTCCAAAGTGGAAACTATAGATGTTGTTTGTATCATAGTTAATAATTTGTGTAATAAAAAAGGGGACTTACAGCCCCCTTAATTTACTACAGGTTTTTAAATACTACAAATCAAAGTCTGTATTATTGTTTACATCAAAAGGCATTTCTTCTGCTGATACGTCATCACCAAATCCTGTTACCTCTTTAGGTTCAAGTTTAATAAAATGCTCACCTGAATTAAAGCTGATAAGTCTAGAAGGCTTAGCTTCTTCTGCCTCAATGTTTACAAGACCTTTTGCTGTAAGCTTAGGAAAGTATAGGTCATATCCTGTATAACCATTCTTCTTTTCATATTCTTTACCAGCAACAGTCATCTTAAACCACTTACCTTTGTAAACATCTGATTCATTAAAACCATCTATGAAGTCTTCAATAGTCTTGTACTTATTGTCAACACTTTCATACCAGTCATATCTATTAGCAGCCATACAAACTTTTCTAATAGCTTTAGCAATTTCCATATCTCTAGAAATTTCTACACCACTAGGAGTCTTGCCGTCTCTGTAATAGTATCTGTTAGTTTTAATCTCACCAATCTGTCCCTCATGTCTACCTTTAGACTCATCATTATCTATATAGAAACCTTCAAATCCTTCAATAGGTTTTGTTTCTACATTAAGCATTAGATAATAACCTGCATCAGCTTCCATAAAAGAAAATCTTTTTAAGCTAACGCTGTTAATCTTTAACACATGTTCTCCTGGTTGAATGAGTTTAGGTAATCCACCTCCGGTGCTTTCTCCGCCCGCATCTTTTGTACTAATCATTTTTTACTTTTTTTATTAATCAATATAAACTTTATCCCATGAAGTAACTAAACCATTATCAGTCATTTCTGAAATGATTACTTCTTTATTTCTTAAATGGTCTGGTCTTGCTCCGCAAACAATAGAATCATTAGTTGCAAAACTAAGAATATTTTGGTTACCTTTTCTATATAGATAGCCAATAGCATCTGATTGAGATGTGATTATTCTTTTCATTTTACCTGTAAGATCTAAGTCTCCAGAGGTAAACTCACCACCGGACTTTTCTAAAAGAACATCTTTAATATGTCCTACAAGAATGATTCTTGGTGCTAGAGTTTTAACATATTCTATAATCTTGGTCATAGCTTCTCTTAGATAAGAGTAACCTGCACCGTTAGGTAGATTAAGAATATTACCATACTGAGCTTTACCACTGTCTCTTGCTAAGCTACCATCAGGAGCTTGCTTAAACCAGCTTTTACCCATTGCCTTTTTAGAATAAAGAATTTCTGCATAAGGAATACAGATATCTTCTAAAGCAGTTATTGTGTCAAGTGCAATATACTTGTAAGGATTACCAGCTTTCTTGATCTCCTCACCAATTGCTTTGATATCCTCAACACAAGTTGCTTTAATTTTCAAAGCGTCTACGTAATCTGTACCACCTTCTAAATCTATGATCAAACAGTTATCAAGATCTGCAAGTAATGCAGTCTTACCAACCTTTGGTTTAGAAAAGATAATAAGATTCTTAGGGCTTTGCGTTTCAGCTTTTACCTTTTTCATAGGTAATTTAATTTCTGACATCATTTGAAATTTTTGGTTATTAATTCATTTAACCACTTCTTGTGGCTTACAGGTTTTTTCCACTGTATAGCTGCAAAATCTCTTAGTGTCATAGAATCATATGGAACATCCGCGCTTACATCTACAAAATCTTCAAACATTTCTGTCTGTTTATTAGACTCCACACTTTTGTGTAATTCTTCTACATCTATAAGTTCATCTACAGGAATTAAATACCTAACGTCACCAGTAGTAGGATGAGGTTCAGAAGCTTCATACTCTGTTTCATAATGTGGATTAAACACCCACTTATAAAGTTTTCTTTCTGGATCTTCTGGTTCATAATCTCTACTACAAAATTCTGTATAGATATCTTGTTCACCATACATTTCTTTTGGATAGAAACCTATAATTAATTCTCCATTATGTTTATACGCCATGCGGGGAATAAACTTTGGATTAGTAACACCTTCTTTTTCAAACAACGGCTTATGCTTCTCCATTAGAAAAATTACTTTTTCTCTTTTAGAGGGAGCGTTTTTGTCTTCATTATTACTTACTGTACTAATTGCCATTATTAAAAATTTAAGTTGTACTTACTCTTTTTTGCTGAATACCTGGGGTAGGCATCTCATGCACTTCCATCTTGTCAAACTCTGCTTTAAAGAAAGTCATTCTTGTATCACCATTTCTACATTTAAGAAAATGAAATACAAGAACTGTATCATCTTGTATGATGTACCTCTCTGGCCCATAATACTCAATGTACTTATTAGCAGGTCTGTTCACACCAATAACCATATCAGCGTGCTGGAACAATGCATCTCCACCTAGAATGTCTGTTTCCAAAATGTAGTTACCGTATTTACCATTCTCATTTCTTTCAGGAGACTCAACATGTCTACCTAATTGTGAAAGAACAATGAATGCTATTGGATAACGTCTTTTGAGTGCGGTTAATGCTTCACCTAAATTGTAAAGCATTTCTGTTTTGGATTCACCTTTGTCTTGTTTTAATAGATATGAGTGGTCTAAAGTGATTACCGTATTAGTATACACTTTAATTCCATCTACAACTTGTGAATGATCTTCCATATATTCTGCAACAATGGCTTTCATTCTTTCTACTGTACATGGATTTTCTACAATGTCTACTGGACATTTGTCTATATCAACTGCTTTCTTTGCGTGCTGATATAAAACATTTAAATCTGTATCTGTTAATCTGTTGTTCTGATATGCGCTACAAACGTACTTGTAGGGTTTACCTAACACTGAACAAAACTCTCTTACCTTAGATGCTCTAGCTACCATTTCAAACTGAAACTCTAGCACTCTAATGTTATGACCTTTGTTCTGTACAAAACCTTCTCTTATAATCTGATCTTTTATTAACGTTTTACCTGTACCTGGTCTACCACCTATAACTGTTAGTGAGTTCCATTCAAGCCCGTTTACACCTGCCTCATTTACTTTGGGCCATGGAGTTTTAAAACTTGTAATGGTACCTTCTTTTCTAGCATTAATGTATACTAATGCTTCTTTATAGGCGGCACGCTGATCTTTCCAAGGTTTACTTGAATTACTCATCTAAATTATCTAAATCTGTGTTTGTTTTTATCCCAACCGTAGCTTTTACTAAGGTACTAAAAATTTCTCCAATTCCAGCAAAAACTTCAATAATAATGAACTGCCAGAAAGGAATTTTAAAGATAAACTGATTGATAATAAACCATACAATACAAGCAGTTAAAAAAGATATCAGAAAGCTGTGAACTTTTTCTTCATACTTTTTCATTATACTACTTTTACTTTTATTCTTTTTTCTTCTTCTTCATATCCACCACTAAGAAGATTCTCACAAAGATCTGCCAGATCACTAAGGTTATCTTTTCTTATGAAGTATTGTGAAGTTCTCATGTATAAATAATTGTTCTTTTGATGCTCATTGATATATACAGCTGTAGCTTTTAGGACTATGTCCCAATCATATTCAAAGTTTTCAAAGAACCATCTGAATGCTTTTTCTAAGTTCCCGGTTGCAGATCTAGCTGCTTTACCACTGGGTAATTTTTGATTTGGAAACATATCCTTGTATGCTTTAATGTTCTGCTCAAACTGATCTTTCATTAAGGCTCTGGATGTTTTCCGTTTTTGGATACTAAATAGTCTTTCTATTTTGTCAATTAGGGTGTGTGCTTTTGGTGTCAGTTTGTTATCAGAAGTTAGCCAGCCGTCTGCTAGTAAACTCCTTAATTCTAAATGCATGTTAATTTTTAACGGGCTTATAGAATCTCTTATACAACACAGTAGATAGTACTGGTTTGGAGAAAGTTTGTGAACTGACATTTCATCAAACATCTCCATCTGTTTCAAAAGATCAGTCTTTTTCATATATTAACGCAATAAAGTCTATTATATCTTTAGTATTTGCAATTAAAGGATTTTCAGTTGTTAAGTATTTTTCAAGTTTGACAAAGCCGTAGCCGTCTACTGCTTTAAAACTTCCTCTTCCTCTGTACAGCTGAGCTTGCTGAAAATGCACTTCCTTTGTAATGTTAAAGATACTAAATAATAAATCTTTAGTAGGTATTTTATAAGCTTTTATACAACCGTCTTTTACTGCACGTAACTTATCTACTTGTATAGCAACATAGGGTTCATTCTCTGTGCTCAAAAAGATCTTTCTTGTTATTTGTGCAAAATGTTGAGCGTATGTAAGCTCTTCATAAAACTTTTCTTTTACACTATCTATATAGTTATTCTGAAATTCATCAGAGCATACAAATTCATGCAGTCTAACTACATAATGTTCTATCTGGTTAATTTCTTCTTTAGTGTAACTGCTTTTAAGTTCCATATAATTGTTTATATTTGCTATAAAAATACACATTATGAAATTTTGGAAAGATATCATGACTGAGGATGCCAATGATAAAAAGTATTCCTCAAAGAAAGTAACAGGGCTTATTGCTGCCGTGTTAGCTTTTAGTGCATTTGTTATAGATGGGTTCCATTTCTATGACATAAATGAAGGTATGTTTGATAGCATGCTTATCTATGCCGCAACTATGTTAGGTGTTTCTGTACTGAGAAAGTTTGCTCCAGGTGAAAGAGTATCTAACAAAAAGTAATTTTATATTACTATTGCTTGTTGTCATTGCTGTTCTTGCCGTCTTGCTGATGAGTAAGGATAGCAGTGATGAT
>WOR8_10003962_pt1 | contig 15688 bp, 10 predicted proteins | sample DeeMarSeWOR38_10_FD_19890 | JGI IMG/M metagenome (IMG submission 19890) | reverse complement strand
CTACGTCAGAACTTTTTGCGAAAGTGAAAACGGTGATATCTGGATCGGCACCGGAACAGGCGGTCTGAACAGATTTGCGCGGGATGAGGGAAAATTCTACCATTACCGGTTTGATCCGGGCAGACAGAATACCCTAAGTGATGATGATGTGATTAATATAAAGGAAGACCGTGACGGCCGGATCTGGATCGGAACGGGTGGCGGAGGGTTGAACAAATTTGAAAAGGAAAAACAAACATTCAAAAGGTATTATCCGAATAATTCAACCAGTATAAACGACAACGTAATATATGCCCTCTGCTTCGATTCTGCCGGTTTTTTGTGGATCGGAACATGGGGCGGCTTGAATAAATTTGATCCCCGCAAAGAAACATACCGGCATTATCAGCATCAGCCGGACGATTCAACCAGTTTGAATGACAATTTTGTCCGAACGATTTACGAAGACCGCCGGGGCAACCTGTGGATCGGAACCAATCTGGGGGGATTGAACAAGTATGACCCGCATAATGATGATTTTAAGCGTTACACGTACCAGCCGGAACATCCTGCCAGCATAAGCCACAACACGATCGAATGTATTTATGAGGATCAGCGCGGTAATCTATGGATCGGGACGTTTGGCGGCGGATTGAATCTGTTTGACCGCGAAGCCGGAACCTTCAAACAGTACAGCGTAAAAGACGGCCTGCCCAGCGATGTTGTTCACGGAATACTGGAGGATGATCATCACAATCTGTGGCTGAGTACCAATAACGGATTGTCAAAATTTAATCCCGATACCGATACCTTTACCAATTTCGACGTCAATGACGGTTTGCAGAACAATGAATTTAATACCAATGCGTATTTGAAAACCCATAAAGGCGAAATGCTTTTTGGCGGGATCAACGGATTCAATGTGTTTCACCCGGACAGCATACGAAACAATCCATTTCCCCCACCGGTTGTGATTACCGATTTTCAGATATTTAATAAACAGGTACTTATCGACACTCTGAATGTTGAAGGAAGGATCACGCTCAATAAACACATTTCAGAAACCGATGAAATCGAGTTGTCTTATCGGGACTACGTCTTTTCATTCGAATTCGCGGCCCTTGATTTTACCAATCCGGAAAAAAATCAGTACAGATACATTATGGAAGGATTTGATGAAGATTGGAATGATGCAGGCAATAGACAATTTGTGACCTACACCAATCTGGATCCGGGTGAATATATTTTCCGGGTGCAGGGAACAAACAATGCAGGGATATGGAGCGAGCAGGAAGAGTTGCTGAAAATTAACATTACACCTCCGTTCTGGCAGACTTTGTGGTTCAGGACAATAGCGATTTTAACCATCCTGTTATCTGCCTATACATGGTACCGGAGGCGGATAAACACGATCGAAACAAAAAAGAAGGAACTGGAAGGGCGGGTCGATGAACGGACCAGGGCGGCCAATACGCTCCGGAACGCGCTGGACCAGGTGGAGCGCTTAAAAAATCAGCTGCAGGCAGAAAATGTCTATCTGCAGGACGAGATCAGGATTGTGCACAACTTCGAACATATCATCACGCGCAGTGCAGGTCTTAAAAAAATGCTCAGTAATGTTGAAAAGGTCGCTGCAACCGATGCCACGGTCCTTATCCTTGGCGAATCGGGAACAGGCAAGGAACTGGTTGCCCGGGCGGTTCACAGCATCAGTAACCGCTCCAGCCGGCCGCTGGTCAAGGTAAATTGTTCTGCCCTGCCGGAAAATCTCATCGAAAGCGAATTATTCGGGCATGAGAAAGGGGCATTCACCGGTGCGATATCCCGGAAAATCGGCCGGTTTGAACTGGCGGACGGGGGAACGGTTTTTCTGGATGAGATCGGCGATCTGCCCCTTGAATCGCAGGTTAAACTGCTTAGGGTACTGCAGGAAGGAGAATTTGAACGCCTCGGTAGTCCGGATACGCTGAAAGTGGACGTACGAATAATTGCTGCTACCAACCGGATTCTGGAAAAGGAGGTAGAAAACGGAAAATTTCGTGAAGATCTGTATTACCGTTTAAATGTATTTCCGATTCATATACCACCACTCAGGGAGCGGAAGGAAGATATTCCCTTACTGGTAAAACATTTCACGGAAAAATACAGTACAAAATCCGGCAAGCGGATAGAATTAATCACGCAAAATGTGATTGACGCCCTGCAGGTATATCATTGGCCGGGAAATGTCCGGGAACTGGAGAATATTATCGAACGGTCGGTTATTGTCTCCCAGGGGAAAAAACTGATGCTCGGTGACTGGCTTCCCAGATCGGACCATCGGACAGAGAGATCACATATTCCGACGTTAGAGGAGCTTGAGAAAAAACATATTCTGGATGTACTGGAATTGACCGGCTGGCGGATCAGAGGTGATCATGGCGCGGCGAAAATCCTGAATCTGAAACCCACCACGCTGGCATCAAAAATGGAGAAGTTAGGCATCAAACGCAGAACATAGTCCAACGATATTTCGTTGTAAAACGATATTTCGTTGGGCCCAAACCTTTTTTGGCCGGTTCCATATCAGCTTAATAATTTTACACAATTTTAATAATAACAGCCATTTGCAGAGCTCTATAAATGGCTGTTTTGTTTTTGGCATGAATTCTGTCTGATACTGTGGCGGATAGCTTTATTAAAGGAACAGGATGACAGATGAGCAATGATACTGAATATATCTATCTGGATGAATCAGCGTTTGAGGAGGAAGTGATGAACTGTACTGAATCCGTCATTGTGGAGTTTGGCACCGACTGGTGTGGCAGTTGTCGCATTATGATGCCCATTGTCAATGATACAGCAGCTGCTTACCGGGATCGGGTGAAAGTTATCAGGCTGGATATCGATCGGAACAAGCAATTGGTGGCCAGGTACGGCATCCGGAACAAACCTACCTTCCTCCTGATAAAGAACGGCGAAATTGCAGGCCAGATCATTGGCCCGGTATCCAGAAAAAATTTTGAGGATTATATAGGATCTTTATTATCAAATAAATGATCATTCAATTTAATGATTATTAGCTATTTATTTACCATAAGGAGAAACAAAATGAAAAGTACCTTTAAGTTGTCGCTGTTAACTGTCGTTCTGGCCGGATCAGCTTTTTTGACCAATTGCAGTGAGGATCCGATCAATCCGATCGACAATGTGAGCAACACTGATTTTTCGGCCGAAGAACCTTTTTCTTATGAATTTGCCATAACGGATCACTCGGGACTCGAGCTTCGTGCGGTAAACGGAACGATCACTATTACCCAATTATCCGGTTCCAACTCCTTAAAGATAACCGGCGTCAAACGGGTAAGATCGGAAAGTAATGCAGATGCGACGGCTCACTTAAATGATCTAATGGTAGAAACACAGGATCTGGCGGTCGGATTTCTGGTCAGGACGGTACAGCCGGATTTCTCGGGAGGGAGGACCTATAGTGTTGATTACACGATCACAATGCCTCGGAACATGGACATTATAGTAATCAGTGCAAATGGTCAGGTCATCCTGGATGATATCCATGGTAGCGTCTTTGTGAACCTGATAAACGGTGATATTGACAGTAAAGTCACGTTGCCTGCAGACGGCATCATCGATATGCAGCTGACCAATGGAAGTATGGCTCTGGACATCCCGCAGAACACATCAACCACATTCACGGCGAAAGTAGGCAACGGAAGTATCACGGTCACTGATCTTGAACTACAGAACAGGCTGGAGACAGCCAAATCACTGACCGGGACACTTGGTGACGGCCGTGGTACGATTTCGTTAAATGCGGTCAACGGCACGATAACAGTAATGGGATTTTAATGATGCGTCGCAGACCTTCCGGGGCTCTCATTTTTCGCTTAAAGCGAGCCCCGGTTTTGAACAGAAAACCCAAATGAAACATTTTAGAGAACATAACGCTATTTAAGGAGAGAAAATAATGAAAACAAGCCGTTTAATTTTGATCAGTGTGATTTTGTTTATGGCTGAAATTTTATTTGGACAGGAAAATATGAATTCGTTTATGAATGTTCCCTTTGATCATCCAGTAACCGGTATATATCAGATGGCCGCAGGAGCTGAGCTGAATGACATACCGGCTCAGCCGGTTTCAAACTCCTGGCGCGGCAGACATCAGATTCAATTGAGCATTGGATTGCTGAGCGGTTATGGTGTCGAAACCGGGATAGGGACGGGTGGTCTGGAAAACAGTGCAGGAGGCCGTGGATTGCTTGGATCGATGGCCTATTATTATTGGTTCCGGGAAGACTTTGCGGTCGGCGCTAGTATCGGTATCATTGGATCCGAGGTCAGCAGTTCCGTTAACGGCTCCCGGATTTTTTTAGAGACAGGTTCTGTAGTGCCCATGCTGTTTGGCATCAGGTATAATCCGTTAAAAATGGCCGGCAATGAATCCGTGAGATTTTACGCATTCGCATTTGCCGGGCCGTGCGTCGGAAGTACGACGCGCAGTTTCAGCGACGGAGGTCTGGAGGTAGAAACGTATTCGGAAACGGTACCGGCCGCGCGTTTAGGTGTGGGTGTAGATCTGGTGCTGGGCAGAATTTTTATGGCCGGGCTGAGTGCCGGTTATTATCTGGCAGCGGATTTCGACCGGCCGATCGGAGCGCAAAAGAACCACAGCAGCCCGGAATTCGCCTTATCGATCGGGATCCTGCTGGGAAGCGGAGAAAAATAACAGGTCTCAGGGATTATGTAATAATATTAATTCTGATAAAATTTGGAGCATATCATGAAAAATCAATTGATGAAAATTATTATAGCTCTCTGGGGAATTTTATACCTGAACTTTTCCGGTTGCAGCGGCACGCTTTTTGAACCGGAAAAACCGATGGTTGACAGCGGCTCCTGGTATGAAACCGGATTTACGCCATGGCCGCACGACGGCAACCCGTATGAGAGTGAGAACTTCGTCATTTACAGTGACGCGGCAAGTCTGGAAGCCAGGCAATTTCTATCCCAGATTTGTGAAGCGGTATTCGTATCAATTATTGAAAGATTGGGGATCACCGATCTTTCCATACTGCAATTCCCGGCGGATCGGAATAATAAAATCCATGTTTACGCCTATTACAATTATAATCCAATGAATTGGGGTGGCCAGGCATATTACGGCGGATATCTGATATATTCACCCGATCACCCGGTAAGAACCGAATGGGGGCAAACAGCCCCTGAAAACTATGTGCCGCTGGTTAAACATGAAATGATGCATGCAGTTCAAACACTGATCATTGGAGCCAATGACGAAAGAGTGTATTCCTGGTTTGCCGAAGGAATCGCCATAGAAATCTCGGATGATGCATTTTACTCGGAGGATCTTTTTTATCTTAGAATCGACAGCCAGGCAGAATTTGACAGTCTTATTGCAAAATATGGCATGTTAAACCCCGTTTCAATTCATCACTCCTGGGAGCTCCCTACTTCTCCTGAAGCTGTAGGCAAATTATATTTTTATCCGATGTATTGGCTGGCGCTTAGATATATGACAGATCCGGTGGGTCAGGGGGGAACGTTTCATGATGTAAGAGATGTTCTGCTTGATGCGGCAGATGGTGTTTCATTCGATACTTCACTTAAAAACCGGTTTGGGATCAGCCAGAAGGAATACGAGGCTCAGTTTTTTGATCTTATGAATAGCTACCTGAAGTGAATCTTGATCCAGTAAGGCCAGTGTGGCGGGGATATGCCCGCCACAGTGATGAATAGAAAAATATTTATCGCCGGGCAGAATATATATCTCACCTATTTAGTTTGAATAAATATTGATGAATTTCGCGGGTGATCGTGGCGATCGTGAATCAATTATTTAAGTAAGGGGATGCAGTGCGGGCAAAAGTTTTAAGTATGTTCATTCCATTTATTTTTATCGGCTGTGATCCAGGTAATAACAGTCTAAATCCAGACACAACTCAACCGGCCGCAACAGCCAGCTATCTCCTGACCTTCACCAGCACCTGGAGCGCGGCAACCCATCCGCTGGATTTCCCGCCGAATCCGCATTTTTCAGGTCTGGTCGGGGCAACCCATAATGCCCAGGTAAGCTTCTGGCAGGAAGGGCAGCCGGCTTCAAAAGGAATTAAGGACATGGCAGAAAGAGGTCTGAAGGATCCGCTGACAGCAGAAATCGATTCCGCAATCCTGCAGAACAATGCCGGGGCAGTACTGTCCGGCGGAGGCTTGGCCGGCTCCCCGGACTCCGTGATGCTTTCCTTTAGTATCAGCAGAGACTTTCCCCTGATCACAGTTGTCTCGATGCTCGCGCCAAGCCCCGACTGGTTTATTGGCGTCACCGCCCTCCCCTTATTTGAAAACAATCAGTGGCTGGAAAAAATCGTTGTAAATTTATATGCCTATGATGCCGGCACGGATAACGGTTCGACCTATACAGCGCCGGATGAAGTGTCCAATCCACCTGAACCGATAACCCAAATCATGGAAGCCCCTTTTCTGGTCAACAGTACCATACCTGTCATCGGAACCTTTACGATCGTAAAGCAATCCCAGGAGTAAACTCTGGCTTGAAGTGGGATGGTACGACTGAGGCCGGTGCGCCGACGGCCGGCGGACTGTATCTGTATCGTTTAACCGCAGGTGATTTTGTGAAAACGCAAAAAATGTTGTATATAAAATGACCAAAAGAACTTAATGTCTCCTTCAAACCTAAGCCGAATCTCTCTCGATTCGGTCTTTATTTTTCACAATGCTGATAACAGAGCGTCGCTTAAGTGAATGGCATTGATGTCCGGCAGGGTCTGAAATGTAGCACATGGCTATAATTTTTTAACCGGATTTAGCATTTTCATTTGATGTGCATCAGAGCGGTATTTGCCGCTATGACGATCAGAATATCAGCTTGCTTGCCTGTCTGTGCTGTAATCGAATCATCCCATTGTGCAACCATTTTACGAATGCAGTGCCGTATATGTCTGCTCATGTGATTTTAGGAATATAATCTGCCTCCGGCGACTGATCACAAAGCAAATCCGTCATATTTTATGCGATAAAACAAGGAATACAATACCGGTACAAAAATCAGGGTAAAAAAGGTCGAAAACAATAATCCGAATATGATAGTAATGGCCATCGTCTCCCACATCCCCTGCCCGTTCAGCCATAATGGAATAAGACCACCCGTGGTGGTGGCGGTGGTAAGTAAAATCGGGCGCAATCTTTTCTGTCCCGCTTCGATGATGGCTTGACGGGCATCCAGCCCCGCCTGCAACTCAATTCTTATGCGATCGATCAATACAATCGCATTATTGATTACGATCCCGGCCAGTGAGGTGACTCCAAGCAGGGTCATGAACCCAAAATAGGAACGGGCCACGAGCAACCCGATGGTCACGCCGATCAGCCCGAGCGGAATAGTGGTTAATACGATTGCGGATGCGCGGAACGAGTTAAACTGACCCACCAGTAAAAGCAAAATTATGAATGCGGCTATCGGCATTTTGGCACCTACGGAGCTGTTGGCATCATCCCCGGCTTCTGTTTCACCGCCAAATTCATATTTATAGCTTCTGCCCCAGTCTCTGGTTTTTTCATCCAGCCATGGTTTTATCATTGACTCTACCGCAGCCGCCGTTACATCCGGATCCAGTTTACAGGTTATCGAGACAGTTTTTAACCGGTCGCGGCGAAAGATGGCGGATGGCTCCCATACAACTTCGATATCGGCTACCTGGCGGAGCGTAACCAGTTTTCCGGTCGATCCCGAAAAGATATTGAGACTTTCCAGCTTGCCGATATCTTCGCGGTATTTTTTTTCCGAACGAAGAATGATCGGAATCGTTTTATCATCCTGCCGGAATTCCGATATCGTCATGCCGGTAAGGGCGCCCTGCAGCGTCGTTGCCACATCATAATTGGTAACCCCGGCTCTGCGCGCCCGTGCTTCATCCACTTTCACGAGCATTTTCTTGACCCGCGGCCCCCAGCTGTCCTTAATCATCTTGGTTCCCGGAATTTCACGCAATCTGGCCTTTAAACCATCGGCCACCTCAAAAACCCGGTCGATATCACGACCGTATAACCTTACTTCTACAGGCGTACTGGCCCCCGCTGCACTGCCGTACTGATCGACCAGAACGTCCAGATCCGGAAAATTCATCAGGCAATATTTCTCAACCGGTCTGATGAAATCAAAAATATTTTCATGGGTGGTCGTCTCAAACATGATATAAATAGCCTCCGGTGTGCCCCCACCGCCGGGATTTCCAAACTCGAATCGGGGTGGACCGTTTCCGATAAATGTGGTCCATTTGGTCACACCATCTTCTCTCGATTCATGGACCTGCAGGTTTTCGGCGATAAAAACATCGATCGCTTGAGCTGCCTTTTCCGTGGTTTCAATCGGTGTGCCATAAGGCATACTGAGACTGGCATAAAATCGCGATTGTTCGGCCGGCGGAAAAAACGTCTGGGGAATCAGAGAGAATAACGATATGACAGCAAAAAAGATCACCACTACAATTATTACGGCTGCCAACCGGTGATGCAGTGAGATCATTAAAACCCTGCGGTATATGACATAAAACCGTGAATTAAAACTCTCGCTTTTTTGTGTCTTCATGTCCCTCGGCTTCAGGTATTTGGCACAGAGCATCGGCATCATGGTCATGGCCAGAACCCATGAAGACAGCAGGGCGATGGAAGTCACGATAAAGAGATTTTTGCAATATTCCGCTACCAGGGAGTCGGCAATGTAGATCGGGAAAAAAGCGGCACAGGTGGTCAGAGATGCCACCAGCAACGGTATCCGCAATTCTGTGGCCGAATCAATGGCGGCATCGATCGGTTTTTTCCCTGCATCGATCTGGAACGAGATCGATTCAGCAAGCACAATGGCATTATCAACCAGCATGCCTAAAGAAATGATTAGTGCGCCCAGTGAAACCATGTGCAGAACTATGCCAAAGGCATCCATGATAAGAATACTCATCAGCATGACCATGGGGATCAGGGTGGAAACCAGCAGGCCGGTGCGCAGACCTAAGCTGATCATCATAACCACCATCACGATAACTATCGCCTGTAAAATGTTATTGACAAATTCGCTGACCGAGCGATCCACGGCCTCCGGCTGAAAATAATAGGTATTAAATTCAACACCAATGGGATAGTGTGCTTCCAGCTCAGTCAGGAGTAATTGAATGTTATCACCAAGTACCGACAGATTGCCACCTTTGCGCATCGAAACCGCCAGGCCCAGACACGGTTCGCCGTTATAGTGCATGATTGCCGCCGGTGGATCTTCATAGCCAAGATTAATATCGAAAATATCCTGCAGGGCAATCACATCATTGCTTCCGGGCAGTACGATGAGTGTTGAGCGCAGTTCATCAAGGGTCTGAAAATTACCGGTCGGCTCTAAAACGATTTTCTCGCCGCCGACATTTATCTTACCTCCCGGTGCGATAATGTTTCTCTCGCGGGCGTAGTTGATGATGAACTGAGGCGAGATGCCCAGTTCGGCCAATCGGGCGTTGTTAAATTCGGCGAAAATTCGTTCCTTTCGTTCAGAAGTTATCAGCACTTCGGCAACGTCGGGTAAATGCAGGATTTCATCCCGCACCTCATCGGCCACACCTTTTAACTCGGCATAAGAATAGCCTTCGCCCAAAACGGCGATCTGAATGCCATAGGTCTGATCAAAGTCGTAGGTCAGGGTTGGTCCGCTGATGCCGGACGGCAGGCTGCCCCTGATGTCATCCAGACGTCTTTCCAGGTCGTCCCAAATGGGCTGGGTATCCGTATATTTATCCTTAAGCCGGACGAATACGCTGGAATAACCGATCACCGACGTACTCTGTACAAAATCCAATTCCGGTGTTTCCTGGACGACCTTCTCGATGGGATCTGAAATTAACATTTCAATTCGTTCCGGGCTTGCCCCGGGAAAATCAGTTGTAATCAGGGCCCAGCGAATTACGAAATTCGCTTCCCGATCTCTCGGTATGTTCTGATAAGCAGTAATACCTCCGAGAAAAATAATCACCATGGCAGCGATGGTTATACGATTTTTTTCAATCGCAAGTCTGGTGATATTCATCTGGGTTCCTCCGGTAGATTAAACTGGACAATCAGGCTGTCCTGAATTTTCGATACCCCGGCTGTGACGACAAATTCACCATCACTGAGTCCACGAAAAATTTCAAGCCCATCCGATCGAAGTTCACCGATTTCAACCGGTCTTTTCTTCACCAGGCCGAGGCCTGAATCAACCGGTTCGACAACATAAACATAACGGCCCAGTCGGTCCTCAGCTACCGATACCGGCGGAACAATAAAGCATTCACGCTCACTGGTATCTGCAAAGGCGATCGAAACCTCTGCCGCCATACCGGGTCGAATATCAGGATCGCTTTCAGTCAGGCGAACAACGATCGGAAAAGTGGTTGCATAAGTTGTTGAGGAAATACCCACCTCGGTTATTTTTGCCTTAAAACTTTTCCCGGGAACCGCGTCCAGTCTAACGGTCACATCGTCACCCTCGCGGATTTTCGCAATAAGTATTTCCGGGATGGCTATTTTAACCTCAAAATCGGAACCTGCGGTAAGTATTGCAACCGGTTGGCCCGGTTGAACATTTTCGTTTTCCTCGACAAAAATTTCCGAAATCGCACCGTCTACGGGAGTCTGTAATTCGGTGTATTCCAGTTTCCTCCTTGCCAGTTTCCGCTGTTTCTTGGCAATATTATCCTGCTCATGGGCCGCTTCATAAGCGGCACGGGCAGCATCAAGGGCACTTTTCGAGGCGCTTCGGTTTTCATAAAGAGCCCGCACACGTTCATAATTGGCATTTGCCTGTATTTCGGCCGCTCTTGCCAGATCACGGGCATTTTCCGCTTGTTTAACCTGTATTTCATAATCTGTGGGATCCAGATTTATCAGTACATCTCCGGCTTTTACCTTACTTCCGATTTCGATAAACACATTTTGCACGGTACCAGAAACTTTAAAACTGAGTTTGGATTCACTCCCGGATTTTACCAGACCGGAAAATGTACGAATTCTTGCCCCTTCATGGGCAAAAACCTGCTTGGTTCGAACCGGCCTGATTACATCCCGGGTCAGCTGCTCTTCCTTACATGAGAATAAAAATGGTATAAAGAAAAAGCATATCAGCATACGGTATGGATGATCTTGGATAACCATTTTTCCTCCGGCTGCGTTTGGTACTTTTCTGATTTAATTCATAAAATTCAAATGCAACTCAATCCCGAAGTCCCGATGCATTCAGATGGGACGTAAAATTCTGGAGATATGTTCTCGCTTCTGAATCACTCATAAGGAAATAAAAATTACCGATGGATCTTTCCAGACTCATGAGGTCGATGATAAAATCGTAGACGGCATTAGAAGCTAATTGTTTCGATACCAAAGCGGTATTCTGGGCATCCAGAAGATCCAGAATCGAAACCATGCCACGGGCATAGCCATCCACCACCACCTGAAGTGACCGGTCGGCTGCTTCGGCAGCAAGATTTGTTTGGGTGATAGATGCAAACGAGGCATAAACTTTATATAAAACCGATCGAATCTGTTGCTCAATTTTTTCGGCAGCCGATTGGCGCTGCAGATGAAGTTGTTCCAATGCATCGTTGGTTTGTGTAAGCCTGGCAAATTTTTTTCCACCTTCCAGAAGCGGAAAGGAGAGACTCAGGCCAATATTCCAGAAATTATCATCCTGCACACTGGAAGCCGGTAGGTAATCAGGTGGATTACTACCTACTCCCGATTTGGCCAGGACGCTGGTATATTCGGCCTTCAGGGTGAATGTGGGGCTCCAGAAACTGTTCTTCACCGAGGTGCGCTCCCGTGAACGGGCGGCAATTGCTTGCTCAAGCGCGGTCAATTCAGGAGAATTTTTTATGCCTTCTTTCACAAGAAAATCCTGAATTGCGGCGAAGTAGCGCGGATCATTCAAATATCGCATAAAAAAGTTATCTGCTTTCGATAATTCTACCGTATAAGGATTACTCTCAACTAATTCTGTTCTGTCATCCAGATTTCTATTGAGTAATCGGTTCAATTGAATCTGGGCTATGTTTCTATCAGCGAGAATTTTTATAACCGAATTGCGATTGTTTGCCATTTCACTTTCCCACCTGTAAACCTCTGAAGGTTCGGCACTGCCTATCGACTCCCGGACACGCGCCATTTCCAGATTGGATTTTGTGGTTTTTAAATTTTCCTTTTGAATCCGCTCAAAATTTTGTGCACGCAAAACATTCAAAAAGGCGGTGGATGCAGCAATAGCTATATCGAGCCGCAACTGGGCGAGTTCGGATTCCCTTGAAGCCTGAATCGATTTTTGAATCGCGAAATTTGCCCATGCCGGTTCAGAATAAATCAACTGCGTAGCCATTGCCGTTCCTGACAGGGTACGCTGGGGCTGTGATCCGAGACTGGCTTCTGCCCGGTCTTTATCAATGAATAATCCCAGGGCAGAAATATCAACCTGCGGTAATAATTCGGAACGGGCAATATGAATATTTCTTGATCCGGCAGAGACGTATTTCATTTTTGCCAATATATCAAGATTCACTGAGATGGCCTCATTAATTACCTGAATTATATCCAGCGAGCCGCGCTCTTCGGTCTCCTCTTCATTTAATAATTCGGCTTCGGTTAAAACCGCCACATTGGGGTAAATATTGATTGCCCTGGCTGTCCGCATGTTTATCGTAATTTGTTCGCCTGGTGAAAAGTACACGGGGATCTCACCGGCCTCTTCACCTAAAAGGATTCGTTGCACTGTTAAGGCGATTCTGCGTGCAATTCGGGGGAAGATGTCGGGTCGATTAGTGGTCAGGACTCCCCGTTCCACCTCACTGACACCCAGTAAGGAGAAACTTGGCAACTTCCGTTTTATCAGTTCCTCTATTAATTTGGCAAATTCGCTATCGGGGATATGCAGCAAAGGCGAAATATAGACGGCTTCAATATCATCCGGAAATTTTTCGATAATTTCATCAATCGACTGTTCAACGGCGAAAGCGTATAAATTTATGCCCACATCCTCCGCCAGTTCTTTGACCCGCTTTTCCAGGAGTGGTATCTTTTCAAGATAATATGCATTGAACAGGAAGGCCATATTTTTGAATTCCACCACACTTTTGAAATCCAGCAGGGTATTACGCGAGGTAAAAGGCGTATGTATATAACTGAGATTTGTGCGGCCGCTAACACCTTCAGCGAAGGGCATGCTCTGCATTTGAAGATCAAGAATAAAGGGGGCAATCACCGGCTTATTCAATCTGTCTTTGTGAGCAATCTCATCAGAAGCTATTACACCCGGCGTGATTATTATATCTACTTCCTCATCTGACAACAATTCAGTTACAACGGCTGCTATCCTGTTCGGATTCCAGTCGCCTGTTTTTTGTTTATCCTCCGGGAAGGATACATCAAATTCATCCCGGGTCAGATCGATAATTTCATTTTTTATCAGATTGAGATAGTCTCTGCTTTGTTCCCAGGATCCGTCGACGACGATGCCAATTCTGATGATGTCCTTATCCCCGGCCGGCAGCGATGTCGTGAAAAATATTCCGACCAGGATCAAAAGGAAAACCAATTCACTTCTATATTTTTTCATCAATTTTCTCCTTCTGAAATTTCTAGCAATATAAAAAAGGCGAGTGAACACAGAGATCATCTCATTTCTTTCCTTTGGTTTCTGATCTGTTTTCATTTCTGCCTGTCCTGGTTTTGGCGGGATAACTTTATCAATTTTCTCAGTCTGGTATGGACGTATAAATACAGAAAGAAGTTTTAGCATGACTTTAAATTAAATATAAAATCAGCAGTAGCGATGTGGTAATATGTCGGTTTAATTATATTTTTACAACTGGAAAAATCAGTTATAAAAAAATCGGCGAACATTCAACCGGGCAACTAAAAGTACTCATATTCCTGTAAACGACCGGGTTTTCCGGCATAGATTGTTGGAAACTTCAGATCCAGAAAAATATAAAGAAAAGGATCATACAAGGCCCCATTTTTTCAACAGTATTACCCTTATCAAACAGATCGGTCTTTAGTCAGCTTTCGATGCGCGGTTGAAAATCAAATTTATCATTCAGACATCTGGTTTATTACAACCTTCTTTCTAATATAAAAAATTTTCAGAAAAGAAGAAGAGATTTTTGCCAAAATAATGAAGATCAAAGTTATAATGAATATTTCAAGTCGGAATATTAGAAAAGCGTATCAGAATTAAAGCCTGTATTTATGATGGTGTAAATGTATAACTGGATCATGATAAAAGGGAGGGGGTACTACAACATCGTAGACAATTATTACCGTGCGGAACCGGCAAGCCGGCGCCGGGACCGGGTTGTGGAACTCTGGGACGACACCGGCCGGTGGTATGTCGCCGGCAACGTTGTTGCCGGTTTTCCGGCGATCACCATCGACAACTGGGCCGACGGGATGCCTGACGAGTGGGAGCGGGCACAGGGTTTGGATCCGGCCGATCCCGCCGACCGAAACGGGATAATAATAAATCCGCCGGATGATCAGATCAGATTTTTAGTTCACGACTGCAGTATAAAAAATTCCCTGCACTACTGTATATTTCTCTGAGTGGTGAGAGTGGGATAGAAACATTTATCGCAACATCTGTTTCTGCGGAGAACAGGTCGCTGAGCGTATAAGGGAATTAAACGATTCTTTACAAAACATATCACGTTGACCGGGCCCTGAAATGGGCATTAAATGATTTTATGGTCTGAAGCGCTGCGCTGTCCGGATCCGGTAAGGCAAACACCTCGGCGGAAAGATATCCCGAATAGCTGATATCCCGCAGTGTTTCCGCTATTTCATCAATAGCCGTATGCCCCATACCAACCGCCCGGCGGTTGCTGTCTGCGAAATGAACATAGCCGAGTAATTCCCTGGCGGAACGTAAAGCCTGCGGTATTGAGGCCTCTTCAATATTCATATGAAAAAGATCTGCCACCAGCAATATATTTGACGCATCCAGTTTTCCGATAAACGCGGCCGCATCACCCAGCCGGTTGAAAATATCGGTTTCGTATCTGTTCAGGGGCTCAAATAATAACGGCTGATCATAAGACCCTGCGAGACCGGCCAGATCTTCCAGACTTTCCGCCAGCCAGGCCAGGGCCTGCGATCGGTCTGTATCAGATGAAACAGCCCCCTGCATGGAGCCGATGATGGCCGGTGCACCAAAATCACCGGCCAGGCGAATTATTTCTCTGATAAAGCTGTGTGCCCGCACCCGGACATTTTCGTCGGTGCTGGTCAGGGTCAGGTTGTGCAGGACCTTGCCGGCGCCTGTTCCGATTGCCGATAGTTCCAGATTATAATTCCCCAGCAGTCTTCCGAGAAGACCACTGTTTAACTCTGCGGCGGATGCGATAAATAATTCAATGCCGTCGAATCCGACTTTTTTTGCCCGGGGTATACTTATTTCCAGAGGATCCCGGTACACCCAGGGGCCGCCGGATAATTCCGCTACAAGTGAAACAGTTAAAGCAGACCTGATCATCGATACCTTCCTGCCTGAAATAACAAATACGGTATTCTTATATATCAGAATCAACCCGGCCGGTAGATTGACCGGTTACAGTATATCCCACTTCACCCATATCATGAAGCCGGTTGCCGGTCCGTATTCCGGCCGGTGCCC
>WOR8_10008376_pt1 | contig 15710 bp, 11 predicted proteins | sample DeeMarSeWOR38_10_FD_19890 | JGI IMG/M metagenome (IMG submission 19890) | reverse complement strand
AGATGGTGGTTGAGCTGATTGCGCCGATTGCGATGGAAGACGGGCTGCGTTTCGCGATTCGCGAGGGTGGCCGTACCGTCGGTGCCGGCGTCGTCGCCAAGATCATCGAGTAACGTGGAACAGCGAGATCAGGCTGGGCGCAGTGTGTCGCTCGTTCAGCCTGACCGTTCTTCCAGGAATTGAAGTACGCGACAGGCCAGTAGCTCAATTGGCAGAGCGGCGGTCTCCAAAACCGCAGGTTGGGGGTTCGATTCCCTCCTGGCCTGCCACTTGAGCCTACGGGCGGATTACTGAAGTCATGAGCACACAGACAGAGACGAGCCAGAGCGGAGTTCTGGACATTCTCAAGCTGCTGGTTGCGGCTGGCGCTCTCGTGGGCGGCCTTTACGGCTACTACTTCTACGAGAACGACATCGCACTGCCGCTGCGCGTCCTGATGGTCCTGGGCGGCACGGCGGCGGGCATCGCCATTGCGATGACGAGTGCCCAGGGGCAGCGCCTCTGGCATTTCATCCAGGGTTCGCGCGTCGAAATCCGCAAGGTCGTCTGGCCGACCCGTACCGAGACGACGCAGACGGCGATTGCCGTGTTCGTCTTCACGCTGATCTTGGCCCTGTTCTTCTGGGCGCTGGACTCCGGCCTGCTGTGGCTGACCCGGCGCCTGGTCGGCTAGGCAGTTCGGCGACACACAGAGGTACACCCAATGGCCTTACGGTGGTACATCGTTCACGCCTATTCGAATTTCGAACACAAGGTGAAGCAGTCCCTCGAAGAGCGCATCGAACGCATGGGTCTGCAGGACAAGTTCGGCGAGATCCTCGTCCCGACCGAAGAAGTGGTCGAGATGAAGGAAGGAAGCAAGCGTCGCAGTGAGCGCAAGTTCTTCCCGGGATACGTGCTCGTGCAGATGGAGATGGACGACGAGACCTGGCACCTCGTAAAGGAAGTGCCCAAGGTGCTCGGCTTCATCGGCGGTTCGAGCGACAAGCCGGCGCCCATCTCCGACAAGGAGGCAGACCAGATTCTGCAGCGGGTCAGGGAAGGCGTCGACAAGCCGCGGCCGAAGGTGTTGTTCGAGCCGGGCGAGGTCGTCCGCGTTACCGACGGACCGTTCAACGACTTCAGCGGTGTCGTCGAGGCGGTCAACTACGAAAAGAATCGGCTGCAGGTTGCGGTCCAGATTCTGGGCAGGTCCACCCCGGTGGAGCTGGATTTCGGGCAGGTCGAGAAATCGTAAGAACGATTCTCGAATTGCAGACAGTAGGAGCGCGCCTCGGCGCGCGATCGATACCGGATTCGCGCTTCTGGAAGCGCTCCTACGGGAAAGAATTCGCGAGAGCGCGATGGTGCGCCCCCGCAATCGACGAGGAGCCCGACAGGGCGTTTGAACTCGGGAGAGGAAAATGGCTAAGAAAGTAGCTGGTTACATCAAGCTGCAGGTTCCTGCTGGCCAGGCGAACCCGTCACCGCCGGTTGGACCGGCGCTGGGTCAGCATGGCGTCAACATCATGGAGTTCTGCAAGGCGTTCAACGCGCAGACCCAGGGTGTCGAGCCGGGCCTGCCCATTCCCGTGATCATCACGGTCTACGCAGACCGCAGTTTCACGTTCATCTCGAAGACACCGCCTGCCGCAGTGTTACTGCGCAAGGCTGCCGGCGTTAAGAAGGGTTCAGGTACGCCGAACACCAACAAGGTCGGCAAGGTGACGCGTGCGCAGCTCGAGGAGATCGCGACCACGAAGATGCCGGATCTGACCGCTGCCGATATGGACGCGGCTGTCCGCACGGTCGCCGGTACCGCACGCAGCATGGGTCTCGATGTAGAGGGAGTGAAGTGATGGCCGCGGTGACGAAGCGCAGGAAAGCAGCACGGGAAAGGCTCGATTCGACGAAGGCCTACGTCATTGACGAGGCACTGTCGCTGGTCAAGGAACTCGCCACGGCGAAGTTCCCGGAGAGCATCGACGTGTCGGTGAATCTCGGCGTCGATCCCCGCAAGTCGGACCAGGTTGTGCGCGGCTCCACCGTTCTGCCGAACGGCACGGGCAAGACCGTGCGCGTCGCAGTTTTCGCCCAGGGCGAGAATGCCGAAAAGGCGACGGCGGCAGGCGCTGACGTGGTCGGGTTCGAGGACCTCGCCGAGGCCGTTAAGGGCGGACAGCTCAATTTCGACGTCGTCATTGCGACGCCGGATGCGATGCGGGTCGTCGGCCAGCTCGGACAGATTCTCGGTCCGCGTGGCCTGATGCCGAACCCCAAGGTGGGCACGGTGACGGCGGACGTCGAGACCGCGGTGAAGAACGCAAAGGCCGGCCAGGTGCGTTATCGCACGGACAAGGCGGGCATCATTCACTGCCCGATCGGCCGCGCCGATTTCGAAGTACCGGCACTGAAGGAAAACCTCGCGGCGTTGCTGACCGACCTGAAAAAGGCGAAGCCGGCTGCGTCGAAAGGGCAGTACGTAAAGAAACTGACCGTCTCATCGACCATGGGTCCCGGCGTGTCCGTGGATCGCAGCTCGATCGACGCCTGATCGGGCGTCGAGGCAGTCGAAGAAATTTGCCGCACGGCCTTCGGGCCGGGTGGCGAATAGCCGCAGGGACGCGGCAATCGTCGAAGACCGTAGGTGATCGAAGTGAGATTCGATCTTAATCACCGCCTACGCAGATGGTGTTACCCGAGTCAGTATTGGCTGGCAACGGTTGCCATCCGACAAGGAAGTCAGGAAGAACGCAGTTCTATCAGCGATGCGGTGCACCCGATCTGGAAGACGGTGAACCGGTCGAAGGAACGGCATCTACCTGACATGTGTACAACCGTAAGCCAGGAGTAAGTATGGCACTGAGACTCGAAGACAAGAAAGCGCTTGTCAAAGAGGTGAACGCGGTTGCGGGAGACTCTGTGACGGCCGTTGCGGCCGAATACCGGGGGCTCACGGTTGCAGAAATGACGCAGTTGCGCAAAGAAGCGCGTAACGCCGGCGTGTACATGCGTGTCGTCAAGAACACGCTGGCTCGCCGCGCCGTCGAAGGCACCGAATTCGAGTGTATGCAAGACACACTCAAGGGGCCGATTCTGCTCGCGTTCGCCAAGGACGATCCAGGTGCCGCTGCCAGGGTTATCAAGAACTTCGCCAAGGAGCACAACGCTCTGCAGGCGGTTTCGCTGTCGGCCGGCGGGCAATTGCTGCCCGCGTCGGATCTGGCGACGTTGGCAGACCTGCCGACGCTGGATCAGGCGCGAGCAATGCTGCTCGGCGTGATGATGGCACCGATGACCAAGCTGGCACGCACGTTGGCCGAACCTTCCGCGATGCTCGCACGCACACTGAGTGCGCGCGGCAGCCAGGAAGCGGCCTGAGGCAAAGTCCGGACGATTTACCTGACTCAGGAAACAGAACTTTAGAGGAAATATCAAAATGGCAATGTCAAACGAAGACCTGCTCAAGGAACTGAGCGCAAAGCCGATCATGGAGGTCGTTGAACTCGTCAAGATGCTCGAGGACGAGTGGGGCGTATCCGCCGCTGCTCCGGTAGCTGTTGCTGCCGGTCCGGCTGCGGGCGGTGATGCAGCCGCAGCTGCGGAAGAGAAGGACGAATTCGACGTCGTTCTCGCGAGCTTCGGCGGCAACAAGGTTGCCGTCATCAAGGCCGTCCGCACGATTACCGGCCTGGGCCTCAAGGAGGCCAAGGACGCAGTCGAGGGCGCTCCGTCGACGATCAAGGAAGGTGTAGCAAAAGCTGAAGCAGAAGAGATCAAGAAGACGCTTGAAGAAGCCGGCGCAACGGTCGAACTCAAGTAATCACTTGATAATTAGCTTTTGTTACAGGACCCGGCGGTCCGAAAGTCGGGCAAGCAGCCAGCCGCTCAGCGGCTGGCTGCTTGCGCGCATCTGAATTAAACGAGGGTGATCCCGAATGGCTTATTCGTTCACTGAGAAAAAGCGCATCCGCAAGAATTTCGGCAAACGTCCGACGATTCTCGATGTTCCTTACCTGCTGTCGATCCAGGTCGATTCCTACCGGAAGTTCCTGCAGACCGACAAGACGCTGGAGGACCGTGATGAAATCGGTTTGCATGCGGCGTTCCAGTCCGTCTTCCCGATCGTCAGTTATTCCGGGAATGCGGCACTCGAGTACGTGAGTTACCGGCTCGGAGAGCCGGTGTTCGACGTAAAGGAGTGCCAGATGCGCGGGCTGACCTACGCGGCGCCGATCCGCGTCAAGGTGCGTCTCGTGATCTATGACAAGGAGGCCAGCGGCACCCCGAAGCCCGTAAAAGACATCCGGGAGCAGGAAGTGTATCTCGGCGAAATGCCGCTGATGACCGACCACGGCACCTTCGTGATCAACGGCACAGAGCGCGTTATCGTGTCGCAGCTGCATCGCTCTCCGGGCGTGTTCTTCGATCACGACAAGGGCAAGACGCACAGCTCGGGCAAACTGCTGTTCTCCGCTCGCATCATCCCGTACCGCGGTTCCTGGCTCGACTTCGAGTTCGATCCGAAGGACTGCGTCTACGCCAGGATCGACCGCCGCCGCAAGCTGCCGGTCACCATCATCCTGCGTGCACTGGAGATGACGAACGAAGAAATGCTCGAGATGTTCTTCGAGACCAATGATTTCTTCCTCTCGGACAAGGAAATCAAGATGGGTCTCGTCCCCGAGCGCCTGCGCGGAGACACTGCGACCTTCGATATCAAGCTCGGCCGCAAGGTGATCGTCGAGGAAGGCCGCCGCATTACGGCGAAGCACGTCCGCGACATGGAGAAATCCAGCGTCGACAAACTCACGGTTCCGGCCGAGTACCTCGAGGGCAAGATCCTCGCCCACGACATCGTGGACACCGAGACCGGTGAGTTGCTGGCCGCCGCGAATGCGGAGCTGACTGCCGAGCTCATCGAAACCCTGATCGAGAATGGCGTCGACCACATTCGCACGCTGTACGTGAACGATCTCGATCGCGGACCGTTTATTTCGAACACTCTGAATATCGATCCTTCGACGACCCGCCTCGAGGCGCTCGTCGAGATCTACCGGATGATGCGTCCGGGCGAGCCGCCGACCAAGGAGGCCGCGGAAAACCTGTTCCAGAACCTGTTCTTCAACGCGGACCGCTATGACCTCTCGGCCGTAGGCCGCATGAAGTTCAATCGCCGTGTCGGCCGCGATACGTCCGAAGGTGAGGGTGTGCTCGACAAGGATGACATCCTCGACGTTCTGAAGACCCTTATCGACATCCGTAACGGCTACGGCACCGTCGACGACATCGACCACCTCGGCAACCGCCGCGTGCGTAGTGTCGGCGAAATGGCGGAGAACGCCTTCCGCGTCGGTCTGGTGCGCGTGGAGCGCGCCGTGAAGGAACGCCTGACTCAGGCCGAGACCGAGGGCCTGATGCCGCAGGAGATGATCAACGCGAAGCCGGTGGCGGCCGCGGTGAAGGAGTTCTTCGGCTCGAGCCAGCTGTCGCAGTTCATGGACCAGAACAACCCGCTGTCCGAAGTGACGCACAAGCGGCGCGTATCGGCGCTCGGGCCGGGCGGCCTGACCCGCGAGCGCGCGGGATTCGAAGTGCGCGACGTGCATCCGACCCATTACGGCCGTGTATGCCCGATCGAGACGCCGGAAGGGCCGAACATCGGCCTGATCAATTCGCTCGCGGTCTATTCCCGCACCAACGAGTACGGCTTCCTCGAGACGCCGTACCGCAAGGTGGTGGATGGCAAGGCGACCAGCGAAATCGAGTACCTGTCGGCCATCGAGGAAAGCCAGTACATCATCGCGCAGGCGAACTCCGAGCTGGATGGCAACAATCGCTTTGTCGACGATCTCGTGTCGGTCCGCCACAAGAACGAATTCACGCTCGCCGGCCCGATGGACGTCAACTACATGGACGTCAGCCCCCGCCAGATCGTATCGGTTGCAGCGGCGCTGATTCCGTTCCTCGAGCACGACGATGCAAACCGCGCCCTGATGGGCTCGAACATGCAGCGGCAGGCCGTGCCGACGCTGCGTTCGGAAGCGCCTCTCGTGGGAACGGGCATCGAGCGTGCCGTTGCGGTCGACTCGGGCGTCACCGTGGTTGCACGCCGCGGCGGCATAGTCGATTCCGTGGACGCATCGCGTATCGTCGTTCGCGTCAACGATGACGAGACCAGCGCCGAAGAGCCGGGTGTCGACATCTACAACCTGACGAAGTACACGCGTTCGAACCAGAACACCTGCATCAACCAGCGCCCGCTGGTTTCGGCCGGTGATGTGATCGCTTCCGGCGACGTGCTGGCTGACGGCCCGTCGACTGGAACGGCTACAACTTCGAGGACTCGATCCTGATCTCGGAGCGGGTCGTCGAGGAAGACCGCTTTACGACCATCCATATCGAGGAACTGCAGTGTGTCGCGCGCGACACCAAGCTCGGCCCCGAGGACATAACCTCGGATATCCCGAACGTCGGTGATGCGGCGCTGGCGAAGCTCGACGAGTCCGGTATCGCATTCATCGGCGCCGAGGTGAAAGCCGGCGACATCCTGGTCGGCAAGGTAACGCCGAAGGGCGAGACTCAGCTGACCCCGGAAGAGAAGCTGCTGCGTGCGATCTTCGGTGAGAAGGCTTCGGACGTTAAGGACACCTCGCTGCGCGTGCCGCCGGGTATGGACGGAACCGTCATCGACGTGCGGGTCTTTACCCGTGACGGCGTCGAAAAGGATGCCCGCGCACTGTCGATCGAGAGATCGGAGCTCGAGAGCGTCCGCAAGGACCTCGACGATACGCTGCGTATTCTCGAAGAGGACATCTACGAGCGCGTCGAGCGCATGCTCACGAACAAGGTGGCGCAGGGTGGTCCCAGCAAGCTCAAGTCGGGCTCGAAGATCACCAAGGCCTACCTCGACGAGGTGCCGCGCGAGCAGTGGTTCGAGATTCGCCTGAAGAACGACGACGCCAACGAACAGCTCGAAAAGGCTTACGAGCGCCTGAAGTCGCAGCGCGAAGAGTTCGATCGCCGCTTCGACGAGAAGAAGGCGAAGATCACGGCGGGCGACGACCTGGCGCCGGGCGTGCTGAAGATGGTCAAGGTCTACCTGGCCGTCAAGCGCCGCATCCAGCCGGGCGACAAGATGGCTGGCCGCCACGGGAACAAGGGCGTGATCTCGACGATCGTACCGGTCGAGGACATGCCGTACCTCGAGGACGGGACGCCTGTCGACATCGTTCTGAACCCGCTCGGCGTGCCGTCGCGCATGAACGTCGGCCAGGTGCTTGAAACCCACCTGGGCTGGGCCGCGAAGGGGCTCGGCAGGAAGATCGACGAGATGCTCAAGGCGCAGGAGTCGACGGCCAGGGTACGCGAGCTGCTGGAGACGATCTACAACAAGACCGGCGGCAAGGACGAAGACATCAAGTCGCTCAGCGATGCGGAAGTTCTCGAGCTTGCCGGCAACCTGACGAACGGCGTACCGACGGCGACCCCCGTGTTCGACGGTGCGACGGAGGCCGAGATCAAGGGGCTGCTCGAGCTGGCCGGTCTCAACCAGTCCGGCCAGTCGACGCTGTTCGACGGCCGCACGGGCGAGAAATTCGATCGTGATGTCACCGTTGGCTACATGTACATGCTGAAGCTGAACCATCTCGTCGACGACAAGATGCACGCCCGCTCGACGGGTCCGTACAGCCTCGTGACCCAGCAGCCGCTGGGCGGCAAGGCACAGTTCGGCGGCCAGCGTTTCGGCGAGATGGAGGTCTGGGCGCTGGAAGCTTACGGCGCGGCCTACACGCTGCAGGAAATGCTGACCGTCAAGTCGGACGACGTGCAGGGCCGAACCAAGATGTACAAGAACATCGTCGACGGCGAGCACGAGATGGATGCCGGAATGCCGGAATCGTTCAATGTCCTGGTGAAGGAGATTCGTTCTCTGGGTATCAACATTGAGCTGGAGACAGAGTAATGAAAGATCTCTTAAAGCTTTTCAAATACCAGAACCCGGTCGACGATTTCGACGCGATTCGCATCGGCCTGGCATCGCCCGACATGGTCCGTTCATGGTCGTTCGGCGAGGTCAAGAAGCCCGAGACGATCAACTACCGGACGTTCAAGCCGGAGCGTGACGGGCTGTTCTGCGCGAAAATCTTTGGACCGATCAAGGACTACGAGTGCCTGTGCGGCAAGTACAAGCGGCTCAAGCACCGCGGTGTGGTCTGCGAGAAGTGCGGCGTCGAGGTGACGCAGACCAAGGTGCGCCGCGAGCGCATGGCACACATCGAGCTTGCCAGCCCGGTTGCGCACATCTGGTTCCTCAAGTCGCTCCCAAGCCGTATCGGCCTGATGCTCGACATGACGCTCAGGGAGATCGAGCGGGTCCTCTATTTCGAGGCATTTGTCGTGGTCGAGCCCGGCATGACCGAGCTCGAACGCGGCCAGCTGCTCACGGACGAGATGTACCTCGAGGCACTGGAGCAGTACGGCGACGAGTTCGATGCCCGCATGGGTGCCGAGGCCGTGCGCGACATGCTCCGGACGATCGACCTGCAGCGCGAAGTGCTGTCAGTCCGCGAGGACATCGACGCAACGCGTTCCGAGACCAAGATCAAGCGCCTGTCCAAGCGGCTCAAGCTGCTGGAATCGTTCATAGAGTCCGGCAACAAGCCCGAGTGGATGGTGCTGACCGTCCTGCCGGTACTGCCGCCCGACCTGCGTCCGCTGGTGCCGCTGGATGGCGGCCGGTTCGCGACGTCGGACCTGAACGACCTGTATCGCCGCGTCATCAACCGCAATAACCGCCTGCGCCGGCTGCTCGAGCTCAATGCGCCGGACATCATCGTGCGCAACGAGAAGCGCATGCTGCAGGAGTCCGTGGACGCACTGCTCGACAACGGCCGCCGCGGCCGTGCCATCACCGGCACCAACAAGCGGCCGCTGAAGTCGCTGGCCGACATGATCAAGGGCAAGCAGGGCCGCTTCCGGCAGAACCTGCTCGGCAAGCGCGTCGACTACTCTGGCCGTTCGGTCATCGTGGTCGGCCCGACGCTCAAGCTGCACCAGTGCGGCCTGCCGAAGAAGATGGCCCTGGAACTGTTCAAGCCGTTCATTTTCTCGAAGCTGCAGTTGCGCGGCGAAGCGACGACGATCAAGGCTGCCAAGCGCCTCGTGGAACGCGAAGGCCCGGAGGTGTGGGATATCCTCGAAGAGGTCATCCGCGAGCACCCGGTGCTGCTCAACCGTGCCCCGACGCTGCACCGCCTGGGTATCCAGGCGTTCGAGCCCGTGCTGATCGAGGGTAAGGCGATCCAGCTGCACCCGCTCGTCTGCACCGCGTTCAACGCGGACTTCGACGGCGACCAGATGGCCGTGCACGTGCCGCTGTCGCTCGAGGCGCAGCTCGAAGCACGCGCGCTCATGATGTCGTCGAACAACATCCTGTCGCCGGCTAACGGTGATCCGATCATCGTGCCGTCGCAGGACGTGGTGCTCGGTCTTTACTACATGACCCGCACGCGCGTGAACGCGAGGGGCGAAGGCATGATCCTCGCGGACCTCGACGAGGCGCGGCGCGCCTACGAAAACGGCGTCGCCGAGCTGCAGGCCAAGGTGAGGATTCGCGTGCCGATGGATGAAGTCGGCGAGGACGGCGAGCGGCGCCGCGTGGTGAAGCTCGTGGAAACCACGATCGGCCGCGCGCTGCTTTCCGGCATTCTGCCGCCCGGACTCGACTTCGATCTCGTGAACCGCACGATGTCGAAGAAGGCGATCTCCAACGTCATCAACGCCTGCTACCGCCGGCTTGGCCTGAAGAAGACCGTCGTCTTCGCGGACCGCCTCATGTATACGGGCTTCCGCCTCGCGACCACGGCCGGTATTTCCATCGGCGTCAACGACATGGTCGTGCCGGAGAGCAAGCCCGACATCCTCGCCGTGGCCGAAGCCGAGGTTAAGGAGATCCAGGACCAGTACGGTTCCGGTCTCGTGACGGACGGCGAGCGCTACAACAAGGTTGTCGATATCTGGTCGCGCACCAATGACCAGGTGGCCAAGGCGATGATGGACAAGCTCGGCACCGAGAAGGTCAAGGATGCCGGCGGCAAGGAAGTCGACCAGGAGTCCTTCAATTCGATTTACATGATGGCCGACTCCGGCGCGCGTGGTTCCGCCGCGCAGATCCGCCAGCTGGCCGGCATGCGCGGCCTGATGGCGAAGCCGGATGGTTCGATTATCGAGACGCCCATTACCGCGAACTTCCGCGAAGGTCTCGACGTGCTGCAGTACTTCATCTCCACGCACGGTGCCCGCAAGGGTCTCGCCGATACGGCGCTGAAGACGGCGAACTCGGGTTACCTGACGCGCCGTCTGGTCGATGTCGCGCAGGACCTGGTGGTGACCGAGGTGGATTGTGAAACCAAGAACGGCGTTTCGATGTCGCCGCTCGTTGAGGGCGGCGACATTGTCGAGCCGCTGCGCGAGCGAGTGCTTGGTCGTGTCCTCGCCGAAGCCGTGCTGATTCCCGGCACGGACAAGGTCGCATTCGATGCCGGAACCATGCTCGACGAAGCTACGGTACAGCGGCTCGAGGAATACTCCATTGACAACGTCCTGGTGCGGTCGCCGATCACCTGTGAAATTCGCTACGGTGTGTGTTCGCAGTGTTACGGTCGCGACCTCGCGCGCGGCCAGCGGATCAATATCGGTGAAGCGGTTGGCGTCATCGCCGCACAGTCGATCGGTGAGCCCGGAACGCAGCTTACGATGCGTACCTTCCATATCGGTGGTGCAGCATCACGGTCGGCTGCGGTCAACAACATCGAGATCAAGTCGAAGGGTATTGCGAAGCTGAACAACATCAAGACGGTCGCGCATCACAAGGGCTACCTCGTGGCTGTGTCGCGTTCCGGCGAGATCTCGGTTATCGATGATCTCGGCCGCGAGCGCGAGCGCTACAAAGTGCCTTACGGCGCGACCATCACGGTAGGGGACGGCGAGGAAGTCAAGCCGGGCCAGATCGTTGCGAACTGGGATCCGCATACGCACCCGGTCGTGACGGAGGTTGCCGGCAAGCTGAAGTTCCAGGATTTCGTCGACGGCGTAACGGTCGCCGAGCAGATCGACGAGTTCACCGGCCTGACGTCCATTGTCGTGCTGGATCCGAAGAGCCGCGGCGGCGTCGGTAAGGACCTGCGACCCGTTGCGCGCCTGGTCGACGACGATGACAAGGACATCTGCTTCGCGAATACGGAAATCCCGGCGGTATACGCCTTGCCTGTGGGTGCGATCATCAGCATGTCCGACGGCGCACAGGTTGCGGTCGGCGACGTCATCGCCCGTATCCCGCAGGAGTCGTCGAAGACTCGCGATATCACCGGCGGTCTGCCGCGTGTCGCCGACCTCTTCGAGGCTCGCAAGCCGAAGGACCCGGCGATCATGGCGGAGTACACCGGTACGGTCAGCTTCGGCAAGGAGACCAAGGGCAAGCGTCGCCTGGTGATTACCGACGAGGAAGGCGAGAGCCATGAGGAGCTCATCCCGAAGTGGCGTCACCTGAACGTCTTCGAGGGCGAGCAGGTCGTCAGGGGCGAAGTCATCGCAGACGGCGAGCCGAACCCGCACGACATCCTGCGGCTGCAGGGCGTCGAGGAACTCGCCGACTATCTCGTTCGCGAGATCCAGGACGTCTACCGCCTGCAGGGCGTGAAGATCAATGACAAGCACATCGAGGTGATCATTCGCCAGATGCTCCGCAAGGTGCACGTCGAGTCGCCGGGTGACAGCCTGTACCTGCGCGGCGAGCAAATCGACAAGGCACGTTTCCACGAAGTCGCCGAGCAGCTCGAGGCGCAGGGCAAGGAGCCGCTGACGATCGAGCCGGTACTGCTCGGCATCACGAAGGCATCGCTGGCAACGGAGTCGTTCATCTCGGCGGCCTCGTTCCAGGAAACGACGCGCGTCCTGACGGAAGCGGCGGTTCGTGGCCTCAAGGACGAGCTTCGTGGCCTCAAGGAAAACGTCATCGTCGGCCGCCTGATCCCGGCAGGTACCGGGTTCGCGCATCACGCCGAAAGACGGCGCACGCGCGAGCAGGACCTTGCCGATCAGCTCAAGGAGCTCGAGGAGACGCAGCGGGCCGAGGCGGAGCAAGCCGAGGCGGCAGCAGCAGCGGCGCAGGCCGAGGAAGCGGAGGTCGCGAGCGACGAGAGTGAAGAGGCCCGGTCGGAGGCTTGATAATCAAAGGCTTAGCGGCCGCATTGCGGCCGCTACCGGCCTTGCTTGACACGCTGCACGGCGCGTCAATACAATGCCCGCCCTCATGACGAGGGCCCGCTTTTTGGCGGGCCCTGACAATTTGCGGACGAAACCCGGAAAAACTCAGGCAGGTTAAGCACTTGCGGTTTCGTTCCACTGCCCGACAACGAGCCCGGTGAGGTTCGGCAGTCGGGTGCGCGCGTTTTTTTGCCGCGCACGGTACGAATTTTTTGACAATCAGACGAAGAGATAGGGGCCTATGGCCACAGTGAATCAGTTAGTACGCAAGCCGCGCCAGTCAAAGCGTGAGAAGAGCACCGTTCCCGCGCTCGAGGCATGTCCGCAGCGCAGAGGCGTTTGTACCCGCGTGTACACGACGACGCCGAAGAAGCCGAACTCGGCCATGCGCAAAGTGGCGCGTGTCCGCCTGACCAACGGCTTCGAAGTCACGTCGTACATCGGCGGTGAGGGACACAACCTGCAGGAGCACTCGGTTGTGTTGATTCGCGGCGGCCGTGTGAAGGACCTGCCCGGCGTGCGTTACCACACGGTACGCGGCACGCTCGACTGTGCCGGCGTTTCCGATCGCAGGCAGGGTCGCTCCAAGTACGGCACGAAGCGACCAAAATCGTAATTAACAACGCAGAGGAATCGTAGCAGCGCGCCGTGGCGCGCGACGTTCGAATTCAGGAACCCCCAATGTCCAGACGCACACAGGCGCCGAAGCGCCATATCCTTCCCGACCCGAAGTACCAAAGCCAGCTGCTCGCGAAGTTCATGAACATGATCATGAACGACGGCAAGAAGTCCGTGGCCGAGCGCATCATTTACGGTGCGCTGGACCGTATTTCGGACCGGGAGACGCACTCCGGTGAGAAGGCTCTGGAGCTGCTCGAGCAGGCTCTCGAGAATGTGAAGCCGGTCGTCGAGGTGAAGTCGCGTCGCGTTGGTGGTGCAACCTACCAGGTGCCTGTCGAGGTACGGCCCGCACGTCGCCAGACGCTGGCCATGCGCTGGGTCATCGATGCCGCCCGCAAGCGCAGTGAGAAGTCGATGGCGCATCGCCTCGCTCACGAATTGATGGAAGCCGCGGACAATCGCGGTACGGCCGTCAAGAAGAAAGAAGATACGCACCGCATGGCGGAAGCCAACAAGGCGTTCTCCCACTATCGTTGGTAATCGGTTTACGTGGCCGACTACCCGAGTATCTTTCCGTGTCCCGCACAACCCCAATCGAGCGCTACCGCAATATCGGCATCATGGCCCATATTGACGCGGGCAAGACGACCACGACGGAGCGCGTGCTGTTCTACACCGGTGTATCTCACAAGATAGGTGAGGTCCATGACGGCGCGGCCGTCATGGACTGGATGGAGCAGGAGCAGGAGCGCGGAATTACGATCACCTCGGCTGCAACGACCTGCTTCTGGAAGGGCATGGACCAGCAGTATGCCGAGCACCGCATCAATATCATCGATACGCCCGGGCACGTCGACTTCACGATCGAGGTCGAGCGCAGCCTGCGGGTGCTCGACGGCGCCGTCACGGTGCTGTGTTCGGTCGGTGGCGTGGAGCCGCAGACGGAAACGGTCTGGCGGCAGGGCAACAAGTACAAAGTGCCGCGCATGGTGTTCGTCAACAAGATGGACCGTGCCGGCGCCAACTTTTTGCGCGTCGTAAACCAGGTCCGCACGCGGCTCGGCGCGAACCCGGTCGTCATACAGCTGCCGATAGGCGCCGAGGAGAAGTTCGCCGGTGTCATCGACCTGATAGGCATGCGTGCGATCTACTGGGACGAGTCCAACATGGGCATGACCTACGACGAGGTCGAGATCCCGGAGGAGCTGCGCCCGGAGGCCGAGGAATGGCGCGAGAGAATGATCGAAGCCGCGGCTGAGGCCGACGAAGAGCTGCTCGACAAGTTTCTCGAGAACGGCACCCTGGATGCGGAGGATATCCGCAGGGGACTGCGCAAGCGCACCCTGGCCAACGAGATCGTCGTTGCGATGTGCGGCTCGGCATTCAAGAACAAGGGTGTGCAGGCGCTGCTGGATGCGGTCATCGATTACATGCCTTCGCCGATCGACGTGCCGGCAATCAGGGGCATCCTCGACGACGAGACGGAAGGCAAGCGCCGCGCGCGCGACGACGAGCCGTTCGCGGCCCTCGCTTTCAAGATCGCGACTGACCCGTTCGTCGGCAACCTGACCTTCTTCCGGGTCTATTCCGGCGTGCTGAATTCGGGCGACACGATCTACAACCCGGTCAAGGGCAAGAAAGAGCGTATCGGCCGCGTGCTGCAGATGCACTCCAACGATCGCAAGGAGATCAAGGAAGTGCATGCAGGCGACATCGCCGCAGCCGTGGGTCTGAAAGACGTCACGACGGGCGACACGCTGTGCGATATCAAGCATGTCATCACGCTCGAGCGGATGGAGTTCCCGGAGCCGGTGATCGCGGTTGCAGTCGAGCCGAAAACCAAGGCCGACCAGGAGAAAATGGGCATCGCGCTTTCCAAGCTTGCCAAGGAAGATCCGTCTTTCCGCGTCCATACCGATGAGGAGTCCGGCCAGACGATCATCTCGGGCATGGGCGAGCTGCACCTCGATATCATCGTCGATCGCATGAAGCGCGAGTTCAAGGTCGAGGCGAATGTCGGCAAGCCGCAGGTGGCCTACCGCGAGACGATTCGCAGGATGGTCGAGCAGGAAGGCAAGTTCGTCAGGCAGTCGGGTGGTCGCGGCCAGTACGGTCACGTCTACCTGCGCATCGAACCGAAGGAGCCGGGCACCGGCTACGAGTTCGTGAACGCGATTGTCGGCGGCGTGGTACCGAAGGAATACATCCCGGCCGTGGACAAGGGCGTACGGGAGCAGATGGAAAATGGCGTGATCGCCGGTTTTCCGCTCGTCGACTGCAAGGTCACTATTTACGATGGCTCGTACCATGACGTGGATTCGAGCGAGATGGCGTTCAAGATCGCGGGTTCCATCGCGTTCAAGGACGGTGCGTTGAAGGCCGACCCGGTCCTGCTCGAGCCGATCATGAAGGTCGAGGTGGTGACGCCGGAAGATTACATGGGTGACGTGATGGGCGACCTGAACCGCCGTCGCGGTCTGCCGCAGGGTATGGACGATTCGCCGTCCGGCAAGATCATCCGTGCGGACGTGCCGCTGGCCGAGATGTTCGGTTACGCGACGGACCTGCGTTCGATGAGCCAGGGCCGGGCCGTCTACTCGATGGAGTTCCACAAGTATTCGGAAGTACCGCAAAACGTTGCGGATACGGTAATGAGAAAGGCATCCTGATAGGACCCTGATGTGGCGTAGGAGCGCTTCTCGAAGCGCGAATGAACAAACCGGGAAATTCGAAAATGTCCAAAGAAAAATTTGAGAGAACAAAACCGCACGTGAACGTAGGCACGATCGGTCACGTTGACCACGGCAAGACGACGCTGACGGCGGCGCTGACGAAGGTGATGG
>WOR8_10004407_pt1 | contig 15721 bp, 15 predicted proteins | sample DeeMarSeWOR38_10_FD_19890 | JGI IMG/M metagenome (IMG submission 19890) | reverse complement strand
GTCCGAAGCGACGTACTTCCCAAACAATATCCAGTGCCAGGGCGACCACAATCATTTTTTTCAATCCCGGCAGTGTAATATGAATGAATTGTTGCAACTTGGGAGCGCCGTCAATTGCGGCGGCCTCATAAAGATGCCTGGGAATCGACTGTAGCCCGGCCAACAAAATCAGCATCACAAAAGGAAACCCTCGCCAGAGATTGACCAGGATGGCACTGATCATGGCCAGCTTTGGATTGGATAGCCATTCAATCGGGGTGTTGAGCAACCCGATCTTGATCAGCAAGTCATTCAACGCTCCATAAATGGGATCGAACATCCACTTCCAGATGATTCCGGCGACCACATCCGGAATTACCCAGGGGAGCAGCGCAATCACGCGAAACATTGGCTTGGCCGGCAAAGCACTGTTGAGCACCATGGCAACGGCCAAACCGAGGATCATGTGGGCCGCCACGCTGAAAAAGACAAAAACGGCGGTATTCCAAAACGTGGTTTTAAAAAACGGGTCCTTGATCAGACTTTTGTAGTTGACAAGTGTATATGCAGCATCTCCGGCCTTTTCGGTTTCAAAGCTATACAAAATACTGGTAATTGCCGGCCAGCCGAGCACCAAAATCAGCAAAATAACCCCCGGCAACACGAAAACCACCCACATTTGACGGTCTTTTATCCACATGCTCAAATTTCCAAAATAAATTTGGGGAAGGTGAGTCTCCAGAGCCCCCTTCCCCGTTTATCATTTTTTATCTGGCAAGAATCGCGTTGATCCTTTCGTGGGCCTCCGACAGCGCTTTTTCGGGTGATTTCATGCCCACAATGGCTTCCTGGAGCGAGGTGGTAAACGTGTCCATGATTTCAGGCCATTGTTTGATCTGAGGTTCCACTTTTCCATACGGGAGCTGAGATGCCATGACGCTGGCAAATTTATCATTTAAAATCTCCGAAGCGACGCCACTGACATCCTTGCGCGAAGAGGTCACGCGGTTATCCACAAACCATTTCAACTCGATGTCTTTGCTGGTGACGAATTTCATTAATTGCCAGGCCTCCATGGGGTGCTTTGTATTCGGGCTCATTACCCAGGAACTCAGCCAGATGGCGGTGGCCTGTTTTCGTTTGACCGGTGCCGGCGCGCATTTCAATACTTCAAACGCATTTAAATCGGGATTGATCTTGTTGACAATCGGCGGCGTCCAGCCGGAACCCATGATCATGGCGACTTTTTTCTGGGCGAATTGCGTCCGGACTTCTTGCGGATTCATGGCCGTCAATCCGGGCGGGACGACTTTGTGTTTGGTGTACAACTCCACAAAGAACGCGAAGGCCTCTTTGGCCTCGGAGGTATCCAAAGCGGACCGCTTCATATCCGGCGTGAGGTAATCCGCACCGAAGCTCCAGAGAAACGGACCAAATCTCATTGAAAATCCCGGGCTTTTGGCCCCCACCGTACCGAATCCCCACTGATCAACCTTTCCGTCACCATTCGTATCCCGGGTAAGCTTTTTGGCATATGCCAAGAACTCATCCGTGGTTTTGGGCGGTTTATTGGGATCCAATCCTGCCGCTTCGAACATGGCGGTGTTGTAAAACAGCACCATGGTCATGTAATCACCGGGCATGGCATGTATCTTGCCGTTGTGTTTCATCAACTCAATTGGCAGCGGGTACCAGGCATCCAAAAACCCGGATCCTTCTTTCTCGATAAAGGGCGTTAAATCTTTGGCAAAGCCTTTGCCGAAAAACATGGGCAATGAAAAGGCATGCACATGAAAAACATCCGGCGCGCGACCGGCGGCAGACTCCACGGTGTACTTGGTCTCTTTTTCCCCGTAGGAGACCGGCTCCAGGGTAACCTTGATGTTCGGATTCTGCTTGTGAAAAATGTCCATCCCCTCATTGAGGGATTTATTCCAGACATCTTCGGTCAGATGCCAATCGGAAAACCTCAATGTCACCTGTTCGGCCATGGCTGAGTTTACCGAAAATGCAATTATTAAGACCGCCATGAACACACTTATCGTAAAAATCTTTTTCATCTTTTTTACCCTCCCTTCTTGCTATATCAGGGTTTTATTATTTATTCCCTTATCCTGATTTTACGCTTATCACCTCCTTTCGACTTCATGATGAATAACTCTGCCTTTCCTATCAGACTTTCGAATCGCATCCAATACTTTCATGGTGTTTCTTATTTCCGCTGCAGCGGCAATCGGTGTTCTGTTTTCTCGAAGAGCTGCGCAAAATTCCTCTAGCTGTATGGTATAAAGGCTGGGATTTTGATCACCTTCAAGGACGGTCTTCCCGTTAAATTCCAGCCTATAAGAAAAGCCAAAAGCCTTATCGGTGGGATGTTCATAAAGTCTAATCATACCCTCAGGTCCGACGATGATCGTTTCATGCAAATAGGGTGAAGTGTTTAAAGATAGATGAACGGCAGCCAATTCCCCAGAATCAAATCCCAATACGATATCTACTTCGTCCTCCCCTTCCCATAGGGGATTCCGCGATCGCGATGCGGAAAAAATGGTCGTAGGCATTTTGTTGAGCAACCACAGAACCGTATCTATGGAATGGCTTCCCTGTAAAAGCGTAACCAATCCGCCTGCTTTCTCAGCGGTTTTCCACCACTCGGTGGGAGGTTGTGGGAAGTTTACCAAAAAATTAATATCGATCCGAAAAGGGGGTCCAATTTCTGAAATCATTTCCTCGCGGATCTTCATCATTGCATCAGAAAAGCGCCGGCTTTGGGCAACCATCAGGGTTATTTTATTTTTTTGGGCCGCATTTATCATTTCATCGGTCTGCATCAAATTCATCGCGATCGGTTTCTCCACCAAAATGTGTTTTTTGGCCCTGGCTGCTTCAAGGCAAACCCGATGGTGCAGGTAATTTGGAAGACAGACGATGATGGCGTCAATTGCTTGATCGTTCAGCAGCTCATGATAATCGGAATAAAATTTCTTTGTGCCGTATTTCTCGGCTATATTTTTCTGCTTTTCAGCCTGACGGGTGGCAACTGCTGCCAGCTCCACCGATTTGTTTAGATCCAGGATGGAATTGGCATGGGCAGCCGCAATTCTTCCGAATCCAATTATCCCCATCTTAAGTTTTTTTTCAGACTCCATCACATCTCCATATTGCTAGATTCAGGCGCTGAATAAGATCCGGGCTTATACTTAATCCATGAACAAATTCGGCAGAAAAAGAACCAATTGCGGCATATAAGAAATTACAAATAATACAGCGATAGATGCCAGCAAAAACGGCACTGCCGATAATGCAATCTTTTCTAATGAAACATCCGCAATGGGTGAAGCCACCAACAAACAAACACCCAGAGGCGGGGTGGCAAGTCCGATATTGAGATTAACGGTCATTATGATTCCAAAATGAATTGGATCAATTCCAATACTTTCTGCCAAAGGCAGCAAAATGGGTGTCATGAGGATAATGGCCGCCAATGTTTCCATGATGGTTCCCAAAAATAAAAGAAGCAGGTTAATGAGCAATAAAATTATAATTGGATTTTTAGTTATAGAGGTCATGGCATTGGCAATGATTTCCGGCACTGTTTCGGCCGCCAGGATCCAACCGAATAAATGCGCCATGGCCAAAATAATTAAAATAGTTCCGGTTAACACGCTGGTTTCGAAAAGAATATGGACAAAGCTGGATATCTTAAGTTCACGATAAATAAAGAATCCGACAATTAACGCATAAAATACGGCAACTCCGGCCGCCTCGGTGGGTGTGAATATTCCGCTGAGAATTCCTCCGAGCAGAATTATCGGCATCATGATCGCCAAAATCGTATTGAAGAAACCCACGGCGACGGTGCGTACGGAGAGAATTTTTTGCCTTACCGGAAAATTCTGACGTCTGGCAAAATGGCCGGCGACCAGCAGCTGAGCAAATCCTAATAGGAGGCCTGGAATAAATCCAGCCAAAAAGAGTTTTGCGATAGAAGCCTCGGCCATGGCGCCATAGACAACCATGGCGATACTCGGCGGAATGGTTGGCCCAATGGTTGAGGATATGGCTGTGACTGCACCACTGTATTCCGGCGAATAGCCCTCTTTTTTCATTGCAGGGATCATGATCGAGCCGATTGCCGCCGTGTCCGCTGCCCCGGCACCGGTAATACCAGCAAAGAAAACGCTTGCAATGATGTTCACATAGGCCAATCCCCCGCGAATATGGCCTATGATGATATAAAAAAACTCAATCAACCGCCGGGTTATCCCCGAAGCATTCATGAGTTTGCCGGCTAAAATGAATAGCGGTACCGCCAGAATCAGAAAATTGTCGAGGCCGACAAATATCCGCTGAGAAACCAAAACATAAGGCATTTGGGTTTTCCACAGGTAAATCACGCTGCTGATACCCAAAACAAATGCAATGGGTATCCCAACTGCTAAGAGAAATAAGAAAATTGAAGCGATCATCTGGCTTCCTCCTGATCGCCAACCGAATTCATGTTGTCTCTAATCAATTTTATGCTGCTCATACAGAGGAAAAATAGCATAAAAATAAAGCCGATACGCAAAAGCTGATAAAGATTAGCCATCGGGATACCCAAGGCCGGGCTAACTGTTTTGGTGACAACTGCTTTTTTAATCAGCATCGCTGGTGACCCGATACAAACCACCAGGAAAAGAGCAATCAGCACATGGGAAAGCATTATAATCCATATTTTCAAACGCTTTGGTAGCAAATCCAGCAGCGCCTCGACTTTAACGAATTGATTGTGCCTCAGGGCTATAGATGCTCCAAAAAGAACGGTATATACCAACAGATAGCTGGATATTTCAGTGGTCCAGGTCAGCGGATCGGATAAAACATATCGAAAAAAAACAGCAAGATTGACAAACAATACGATTCCGGCCATCGATAAGATAATCGAAGCCTTGACAACGTTTTCAAGGAAACCACTGAATCGCTCCAGGATGTTTAGGATCAGCATGAGGCCTCTCTATTGATTTCAGATTTCGGCCTGCGACGAGCCGTTCGGCCCTGAGCTCACGACCGAAGATCTCAGGCTGGTCGAATGCGAATTGCGGATTGAAAAAAATCGTAATAAAACATCTTGACGAGGTTGAAAGCAGATATTTCATTACACAACATTTGCGGGCAGACATTAAAAGCAAGCCATCTGCCCGCAATGACACCTTCGGCTTTGAAATCGGCGTTTATTTGCCACTTACATACCATTGCTCTTTTTCAATGGTTGCACCGACCTCTCGGATTTTTTCCACCATGGATCTGGTCCATCCAGAAGTATCTTTCGGAAGATCATTATACAGCCATTCATAAGCTGAGGCGGTTGCCTTGGCAAAAGGAGTGATATCGTCAATGGTGGTGACTTGCAAACCTTGATCCTTCATTTTCTGGATCGCAATCCCGCCCTGTTCCTGTGCATCCTGATCCATTTTTTTGCGCCATACAGAGATACATTTGGTCACCGCCAATTGATGATCGCGCGACAATTTATCCCAGGTAGCGCCACTCATGAGAAAGATGCCGCCATTTGAGACCACGGGTAACAGCACCATATATTTTTGAACCTCATAGAACTTTTTCCCGTAAAGGGTAAGGGGGCCATTTTCGTTTCCATCTACAACCCCTGTCTGTAGCGCTGTGTACAATTCACCGAAGGGTAGCGGTACCGGACTGGCACCAATGCCTTCATATGCTTTCATATGAATCGGGACTTGCATGGTTCTGATTTTTAAGCCCTTGAAATCCGCCAGCGACTTGATCGGCAGCTTATTATTCATGGGAAGCCGGAAATCGGGAGCCCCAATGGCTAGCACCTTAAGCCCAACTTGATCGCCTTGTTCGCGTGCCTTGCCCAAAATTTGTTGCCCAACCGGACCGTTCATAACTGCCAGCCAGTGTTTGGGTCCTTTGAATAAAAAGGGCAGGTTTAAAATTCGCAATGAAGGAATAAATGTGCCGGTGACTCCGATGGATGTCGCCTGGAGGTCGACGCTTCCCAATTGTAAACCTTCGGTTATGTCTCTTTCCCCACCCAATTGCCCCTGGGGATAAATCTTTACTTTTAGTGCGCCACCGCTTGAATTTTCCAGGCATTGACCGAAAGCCACGCCAGCGGTATGATAAAAATAGATAGGAACATTCGCATGACCATATTTCAGAATCGTTTCAGCATTAACAGGATTGGCCCAGAAAAACAGAACACATATAAGTGCAATCACCCAAAGCCTTTTGATTATAAGATTTTTTGTTACTTTCATAACCCTCCTCCTTTTAACGTCTTAAAGGTTGAAATCTTCAAGACCGGGCATTTAGGCCAATATCAATCAAAATTATATGCGTCATCACCCCCTTTCAGATTATGTTGGGTCTTTATAACCCAACTTTTTTGTGATTTCTGCGGCTGTCTCTATCACCTGACGTTTAAGCTGCCGGTTGATCCTTTCCTCGGTAATTCGGACGGCCGGACCTGAGATGCTGATGCCCGCGATCACCTCACCGCGGTAATTTTTGATAGGCGCCGCGACACAACGAATACCATCTTCATTTTCTTCATTATCAACCGCATACCCCTGAGATTTGATAATTGCTAAATGCTCCGTGAGCTCTTTCAAATCCACAATCGTATTTTTGGTTCTTTTTGGAAGACCTTTTTGGATCAGAATGGCGTCGCGTTCCGTCTGGGGTAAAAAGGCTAAAAGCACTTTGCCCAGTGCACTGCTGTGAGCATAATTTCGCATCCCAATTTTGGATACCATTCTCAGACTCAATGGATTGACCATGCGTTCCACTTTATCCAGGTAAACAATCTGACCATCATCCAGGCGGGCTAAATGCACAGTTTCTTGAACACTGTCGGCGAGCTTCTTCAGCAAGGATTCGGCTTCTTTGCGCAGATCGATACGATCTAAGACGGCCTGTCCCAGTTCCACAAGACGAAATCCTAAACGATAGTCCTTCGAAACGGGATCTTGGATTGCGCATCCTAATCCACAAAAAGTGGAAAGTATTCTATGAATGGTTGGTTTGGGGATCTTCAGGTTACCGGAGATCTCACGGAGACTGTAACTCTGTTTGCCCTGACTAAGAAAATCAAGAATATCGAACCCTTTTTCGATCGCCCGAACATTCGATGATTTTTTTGGGGACATGGCTGAAAACACCGTTTCATATTGTGGAACGCTGTTTTATATTTATTAATTATTTAATTGGCTGCAGACAGAATGTCAATGATTTTTTGAGAATCGCTTTACCCTGTCATGATTTTCGATTTCGTATTTAAGATGAGAAACTTATATGTTATGTAAAAATTATCTATAAAAAAATTGTTACACATTTTTTTATTAAAGGAGGATACTCATGACCACACAGGATGCAGCCCTGACCATCAACCGAAACTTTAAGCGCGCTGAAGAAAAAATCTTAAAAAAGTTTGAAAACATTCCGACCGGAAACGTATGCGATGCCCAGGGGCGTATCGGTGCCCTGGACTACCGCATCAAACCGATCACCCAAACCACCGTATTTACCGGAGTGGCCCTCACGGTTAATTGCGGTCCGCGGGAGAATCTGGCCGCCTGGGCCGCCATTGAAGAAGCCAGACCCGGAGACGTCATCGTGATTTCCACCGACGAGTATCTCGGGTGTTCGGTGCTCGGTGATAATTACGTGGGTATGGCCAAAAATGCCGGTGTGGTTGCCATCGTCACCGATGGTGCCATACGGGATTTACCCGGCATTGAACAGGTCGGCATTCCGGTGTTTGCCAGGGGGGTTTGCCCCAATTCGCCCTGGAAGAATGGTCCCGGAAACATCGGCCTTCCAATCGCCATTGGTGGCGGCATTGTCGATGCCGGCGACATTCTGGTTGGTGATCAGGATGGCGTGGTGGTCGTATCGCGCAATAAGGCTGAAGCCGTGGCTGAAAATCTTAAAGCAGTGCTGGCGAAAGAAGAACAAATGGAAGCAAACGTGAAGGCCGGAAAGCGGCTTCCTGACTGGATGGAGGAGATTAAGAAAGACAAGGGTTTACGGTATATTAATTAGAACACCCTAAATAGAATTTTATTGGGACAATGTTAAATTAGCAGTACGACCCCCCTCCCTTAGATCCCTCCCGCCAGGGGAGGGAAAAATAGTTCTCCCCCTTGATGGGGGAGGCCCGTTGGGGGGTGAAATAAAATAGATAAAATCATCGTTCCTAATTATGATAAGCAGAGAAGATTGTAATGGCAAAACACAAAGTGCTTTATTTCAGTCACACCCCTGAAAATGTTTACGAAATTACCCGGTAGGACTATAAAGAAAGGCAAGGCAAATGCAATGATGACGGCACGGCTGGCATTCGTTCGCAGGATACCATGCGCAGTGAACAGATGCCAGCCGGTAATGTTTATCGGAATTTTTCATGTTCGAGAAGTCTTTGACATCAGGCATGATCCTGTTTTAATTTTTGGGCAATCGGCTCGAAGTCGTAGGAAGGATACACCTCGTAGCGAAAGGCCCCCCAGGCCTTCTGTTCCATGAAACGGTTCAAGTTGCGCAACGCCGAAGGCTCCAAACGCAACTGGATGATAAAACCATAGGACATGGCCACCACCCAGGATACCAGCTCGGATCCTTCCGGGGGAAAGTCACGGTAAAATCCGGTCGTCTTGGCATGCGACATAATTTCGTCCAACGTCTTCGACTGGTCATGCCGAAGAATAACGGTCACCAGCAATTTCTGATCAGATGCCATCAAAATACCTCCTTTGGTAGAATATCTAATTGAGCTTTAGCTCAATTAGGTATAATCAATTTGCTTGACAAAAATCAACATGAGAATGTAGCCATTATTTTGTTTTTCTCTGACGGTATTATAAGATTACACCATTGCCAGGAGGTATTTACAATGAAATTTAAAGACAAAGTCGTTGTCGTGACCGGCGGCGGTACCGGAATCGGCCGAGGTATGTGCCTGCGATTTGCTCAGGAAGGGGCGGCTGTGGTCGTCAATTACTCCAAATCAAAAACGCAGGCCAAAGAAGTCGTAAGCCAGATCAATGGTTCAGGGGGACAGGCCGCCGATATCCAGGCGGATGTATCCCGGGATCAGGAGGCTCGCCAATTGATTGAAGAAGCGGTGGCAAAGTTCGGCCGACTGGATGTACTCATCAATAACGCGGCCTTTACAAGATATGTACCTCACCGGAACCTGGAGGATTTGAGTGAAGAAATCCTGGAAAATACGTGGTCCGTGATCGTCAAGGGCTCAATCTATTGCACCCGGGCGGCGGTTCCTTATTTAAGGCAGAATGGGGAAGGATCTGTCATCAACATCACCTCTAATGCCGGGTTCAGCGCTAGGGGCAGTACGATTATCTATGGCGCTTCCAAGGCCGCCTTAACATTTATCACCAAGGCGCTTGCACGGGCGCTGGCCCCGGAGATTCGGGTCAATGCGATTGCGCCCGGCTTTGTAGATACCAAATTTGTCAATTGGACCCCGGAGGTCATCGAACAATTAAAGGCCCAGACGCATTTGGGTAAGGCGATCATCCCCGAAAATATTGCCGACGCCGCCGTGTTTCTGGCAGGCGATTCGATGGCGACAACCGGTCAAACAATCCTGGTTGATGGCGGTGTCGCAGCTCTGGGGCCGCACGGTTAAATATATCGGAATATTTATAATTCATTGTACCACTTTATTTTATGTAGATATTTTATTTATAAGCCTCATGGAATGATGGAATGCTGGAATAATGGAATACTGGGTATGAAAAGCAGAAAACGCCCTAGTCTACAATAATAATGCTGAATTGACATTCTTTGATGATGCTTAACGGCCATCTATTTTCTGTTTTTTAGCCAAGAACATAATTCACAAAAAAAATCAATTGCGTTAATATAGACAATGAGCTCTGTTTTCTTTAAACCCATCATTCCAATATTCCAACCTCCCATTATTCCATTGTGATCGAAACGAACTAACTTGAGGAGAAAACGATGACTGATTACCTTTCACAAGAAGAATTAAAAACGTTGCAGGATTGGCCGACGCCCGCCATTTCCAATGCCATCGAGCTGTTCGACATCCGCCCTCGCAGTCAGGGCTTCATGTTGCCGGAGATTCAGTGCAGATTTCCTGAATTAATGCCGATGATCGGCTACGCGGTAACCGGCATTATTCGTGCGGATTCTTCTGAGGGCCACCGCGTGTCGCCTTCGGATTGGTGGGCGGAGATTCAAAAGTATCCCGAACCAAGGGTGGTGGTTCTCCACGATATTGATAACCCCGTCGTCGGTTCATATTGGGGTGAAGTGAACGCAAACATTCACAGGGCCTTAGGATGTGTTGGAACGGTTACCGACGGATCCGTGCGCGACCTCGATGAAGTGGAGGAGTTGGGGTTTCACTTCTTTTCCAGTTGTGTCAGTGTCTCCCATGCCTATGTGCATATGATCGATTTTGGTACTGCGGTCAAGGTGGGAGGCCTGAGGGTAGAGCCCGGGGATTTGATCATGGGGGATAAACACGGCGTGATAGCGATCCCCCTGGACATCGCCAGAGATGTTCCCAAGGCTGCACAAATGATGGAAGACTGGGAACGAAACATTATTAATTTCTGCAAATCAGACAACTTCTCAGTGGAAGGTCTAAAAGAGCGCTACCTGTCGCCGAGACCCAGCTGGCCACCAAAATAGCAACAGAAGTGGTTTCAATCCGAAGTTTTGAAACCACTTCTAAATCCAATTGAATAACACCCTCAAATACGTATTCGTTATTTGTTAATCGGATGAATATTTGATACGATTCGCTATTCCTGCAAGAGACGAGATGAAATTCAGAAAACAGCCTCTTTATAACGAATAACAAATCATAAATAACTATTAACAAATAACAAATGCAACGACCGAATATCTCTCGTAACATAGGCCTCAGCCTGGACCGGGTCACCAAAAAATTCCAGCGGGTGATGGCAGTTGATGATGTGAGCCTGAAGGTCGAAAACCGCGAGTTTTTGGCCATTGTGGGGCCCACCGGATGTGGCAAAACGACCCTGCTGCGGTTGATCGCCGGTTTCGAAAAGCCGGATTACGGCCACATCTATATCCAGGGGCGCTGTGTGGATGAAGATAACCCGTCGAAACGCGGCGTACGGATGGTATTTCAAGAACATGCCCTCTGGCCGCATATGCGCGTTTTTCATAAAGAAAGGGCCAGCAACCTGAGTTTCGGGATGCGACTTCGAAATCAGTTGCCCCGGTCCATGGAGGAAACGGCCTATCTCATCGCCAGGCGCATCGGTATTGACAAAAAACTATTTCCAAGGAGACCGGATCAATTATCAGTCGGCCAGAAACAGGTGGTCGGTATCGGCCGGGCCTTAACCATCATCCCCAAAATCCTGTTGCTGGACGAGCCTTTGGCCCATGTGGATCCTCAGCGGCGTCTGACCCTTCGACGTGAATTAAAGGACTACCACAATAAGATGGGCGCCATCACCCTGTATGTGACCCACAATCTGCCTGAGGCTTTTTCTCTGGCCGATAGAATCGCCATCATGCAAGATGGAAAAATCACCCAGATCGACAGCCCCTCAGAACTACAAAACCACCCCGCCAATGAATTCGTCAAAGATTTCATCGCATGTTTTGAACTCTAATCCCGGGCTTTTCTAAATTAATACCCAACTTTAAGGTTGATGATCTCGTAAAAGGCCCGAAAAGCAATCTTTTTACAAGTGTGTTTAGAGCCTATCTTTTAGAAACAATCCATTTTACCGGCCCGACCTGGGAATATCCTGTTAAGTTTTTTGAATAATTGCCGATATTTCAATAATAGGGAATTTAATGCCATAAGGATAGATGAAAATGCTGAACAATATAATATCAAAGATTCGTTCAATGGTGGAAGACGCCCGGCAAAACCTGCCCGCTGAATTCGCAAATGTCATCGAGGGTGTTTACGGTGAAATTGTAGACCTCAACAATTTCCTTAATAAAAAGTCAGACGCAATAGAAAGCGATAAAGACCTTGACGATAGAGACAAAAACCATGCAAGAAGAACGCTATTCGAGGATGCAGGCAGAAAGCTTGAAGCATTAAAGAATAAAAGAAATTATTCATCCAAGCTTGAGGCGCTTGAGGCAAAATTACCGGATGAGCCAGTGCATGAAGATCCTGTCCTGAAGTTTTTGCGTGAGAAAGAAATTCGGGATAGACTCGTGGGAATGACCGAACGGCAGATTCTGACTCATTTCGGAGAATCACTTTTCGATGGAAGTAAGCCCCTGATAATCGATGCTATTTTAAATGCTCCTCCTGGATTTGAAATACTGGCAGAGGAACATCTTGAAAAGCTGAGAGCAGTCAGAAAAAGAAAGATGCGCCCAGGGATAGCAGCTGAAGTTGAGTTTTTCAGAAAATTGCATGATTCAATATTACAGATGTTCAGTCTGGTTAAAAAAGAACTGGATACGCTGCGGAAAAAAGAGCTTCCCGCAGATCTTATCGAAATGATTCATAAGAAATAAAATCATCGATTATTTTTTTTCAACTGCAGATGTCTTTGCAGCTTTTTGTATCAACGGCTTTGCCTTTTGAGCTATGAGGTAAAAAGTGGATTTAAGGTCTGATCGCAGAGATAATACACGCTATAAGTTTGACGCTTTTATATGGCATACCAATATATTGCCCGGTGTCTTCTATAAAGCGAAATTGTATAATCTCAGTGAAACCGGGATATACTTCGAAACCGATCAATCCTTATATCCGGGAGAGAAAATTTACATCGCCAAAAAAAGTGATTCATCGATCAGTAATAAAAAAGAATTTAAGCGTATTAAAATTAAATGGCGTAAAGACAATATCAAAAGTTTCGACCAGATCGAAATTAAATGGCGCAAAGAATTAACGGACTCTTTTTTCCAATATGGTTATGGGGCTGTTTTCAGCGGCTCGGATACCAATTTCGGAAAAATACTTGAGACTGACGAGATTGAGAAACAAAAAAGTAGAAATGGGAGGTTAGAATACAAAAAAGACCCAAGGGAAATTACAAGAGAAAATTACCGCAAAGAAATAACTTTCAGCTCAAGAAATCAAATCTTCAAAGGCGTGATATCGAATATTAGCCGGGTTGGCGCGTTTATCGAGACAAAAAGCAGGTTCTCTATAGGCCAGCTGGTTCACCTTGAAATTCCAGGCGACATGCTCTTCAAAGCTCTCAAACTGAAGGGCTGGGTGGTGCGCATTGAGCCGGATGGAGTTGGTATTAGATTTGATAGAAGAACAGGGCGGGAAAGACGCAAGGATTTGGATCGCAGACGCGGCCCCGACCGCCGTTCTCGGAGGAAGCGCAGAGGCAAAAGCAAAAGAAGCTAAGCAAGCTGTGGAAGCCAGACTAGGATCGAACCAGGGTATCAGATCCATTTTGTCGATTATTCTTTTTTGTACTTTTCAATGTCCTCTAGCAGCCATCTTTCTATCGCTTCGCCACCGTGGATAAGATTTTCCACGTCTCTTATGTCGTTAGGCTTGATTTTGTACATCCAGCCATTTCCATAGCAGTCCTTGTTGATGATTGTGGGATCCATCTCGAGCTCCTGCGCCGCTTACCGGCGCAAACACCTTGCCCAGCCATTTGCCAGATTCCACCTTGGCAAACTTTTTCCCGGCAATCAGTTTCTTGCCTTCAAACGGTAGCTGCACATAAACGATCTCACCGGCCATCTGCTGGGCAAAATCATCCATGCCCATCACCAGGATATCAGCCTCAATCTTAACCCAAGAATGATGCTCCTCGTAGTATAAATCATCCGGCAATTTGTAACCCTGAATTTCCATAGCCTTATCTCCTCAATCAAAGCTGTAATGCTTGTAAACATGAAGCTATGCGTATATAATTCTAATTGAAAAGATTTTACAAACGGAGATTAAAATCGGAGATAATTTGTTTCCAGTTTTCAATGATCTCCTGTTCCTGCTGAGCAATCCACATCAATTCACTTTCCCCGATCACCCCTTTCGCCGCGCATTCCTCAACCTCATCCCGGTCCAGAATCGTGATTTGGCCTTCTGCATCGATCCAGATATCAAGCAGCAGGTCCAGATATTTAATCTTGTCCTCCTCAAGGTGGATGTCCTGGCAGATGTGAAACAGATATCCTTCCAGCCTGTTGCCGGGGTTAAACATCTTCCAGATGACATATCCCATCCCGCTTTTGTAATATGCGTATGTTGTCGATCCCGCCTTGAAGTTAACGGCACCGACTCGACCGGATCTGTTACTCACATATTTTATGATGATATAATCACTGCCGCGCGTGAGCAGATCACACAGGTAGGATTCTTCCGGTTTGTTCAGATGACGTTTTAGTTCCAAGATTTTCATACGCTCACCAGTCATAGCAGTGTTGTGTCCCAGGAATAAATTACAAAATTATTTGATGTGATCATCACAGGCTATTTGGTGAAATCGATACGCTCAATCATTTAAGGTCATATCGTATTCTGACAAGGCGATATGCATGGGGATGTCTCCAAATTTACGCGGTGGCCCGATATTTGGGATGATCGCTACGCATCCATTCGATGAGCTTAAGCACTGCGGTGAATCCCAAATATCGGGCCGCCTGTCACCTTAATAATTCATATCGCCTTGTCAGAATATGATATGACCCGGCACAACTATCCAACTTACTTCTGGGACAAGACACTAGCCAACATAGTCCACAATCATCATCCTCTTCTATAAAACAGAAAGGCTGTTCTTTCAAAAGATAGGCTCGATCAATTAAGAACTGCAGGTCGAACGTTCATATCATTCTAGTGTCGTTCTGAAGACCCCGTTTCGGCTCGCCTCATGCAGGCAGCGACGCACATCTACGACATGTGGTCCGCTTCTGGTCAAGCGAACGCTTATTTTCTGATGCGGGAATACCTCGAGCTGTCGCTCGCCGTCTACGGCAATGGTACAGGCAGCGGGTTCCAGTATGACCTCATCTTCCAGCGACAGTAACCGGTATTCTTGAGTCTCTACCCTGCTGATCAGACCTGGACCCACAGGAGCCAATACGCTGGTTTTGCCATTGCCCAATCGCACATACATGCCCTGGGGATCCCGGGGACCCAGGGGATGTAAAAGGCCACCGATGCATGACATGCCGATACAGTCCGGCTCGGCCCTGGCCAGAACGATTTCCCGAATGCGGTGAGGGTCCCAGAGAGCTCGACTGCCGATGAACATTTCGGTACAAACCACGACGTCAATCAATGCGATTTCCTCCATTTGCCCATCGACATACACCTCCAGCCGCTTGGCGATATAGGTAAACTTTTCCACGTCAACCATTGCCCTGGCTACCAGCGCCGCCCCTATCCCGGCCACAGTGCCTTCGATCATATCCGGGAAGACATTGTTTGTGCCGGTTGAAATAGCCACGATAGGAATGTTTCCGCAGCCCTTGGCGACAGCACGGTTGGTCCCATCGCCCCCCATGGTGATGATGCAGTCGACATGGCTTTCGCAAAAACGTCGCGCCGCTTCAACCGTATCGCGTTCATCCGCCCACATATCGATGCGGAGTTGCTCTGCTTCCAGTGAGAGATTCAGCCCTTTCAAGGCCTTTTCGACAAGACCGTCATAGTCGGGCATGTAGAGCACATGTCGGACTTCTAATGCGTCCATCGCCAGAAATATCCGTCGCAGAATATGGGATTTTTCCAGATTATCAA